>Ga0209960_1001218_pt1 | contig 37293 bp, 26 predicted proteins | sample ThiBiot_500_plan_2_FD_183947 | JGI IMG/M metagenome (GOLD analysis project Ga0209960, IMG submission 183947) | Wastewater bioreactor microbial communities from Cape Town, South Africa - Thiocy_expt_500_plan (SPAdes) | ecosystem: Engineered > Bioreactor > Thiocyanate-remediating >... | reverse complement strand
AAAAGTGAGATGAATCTGATTAGTAATTTCCTTTACCACCCTAAATATTTTTGGCAGCACCCAACACTTGAGCAGCATTTTGCGATGCTTGAGCGCTATTTGCATATCCAAAGGCGCGTTAATGCATTAAATCACCGACTGGACACCTTAAATGAAATTTTCGAAATGTTTAATGGCTATCTTGATAACCGCCATGGCCATAATCTGGAAATCATTATTATTGTCTTAATTATAATGGAAATTATTGTTGCGGTGCTCAATATTCATTTTTAATTCATAGTTATCGATATGTGTGCAATGTGCTATTCTATAAGAAAAGAGTTTTTATAGATGGCCTATGATAAGCACAACGAATCAGCTCAATGAGCAACAACTAAAAGACCTGGAAGCCCTCAGAGCCATCTGCAAAAAAGCCGATGGTAGCATTCCAAATTTGTATATGCATTTGCTGGTACAACCACGAACCCTTCCGACCATCCTATTATACTATCGAGCCCAACAATTGATTGGCTTTTTAAGTGTTTATTTTTTTTATGATGATGCGGTGGAAATTGCATTACTCGTACACCCTGAAGAACGCCAACAAGGGATAGGAAAAAAATTACTGCAAACAATACTCCCTTTAGTCGTTGAGCATCATTACGCTAAAATCATTTTTTCAAGTCCTGCTCACTTGAACAATCGCTGGTTTAACTCGCTCGGATTTGTTTATCGTCATAGTGAATACTATATGGAGCGTAATAACCTTAATCCGCTGCTAGACTCACTGAAATCATTAAGTTTTCGTACGGCTAATTTTGCGGACATACCGCAACTGTGTCTGCTGGATGAAGCATGTTTTCATAAAACGCATGCTGAGCTTGAACCCCGCTTTATGCATATATTAAGCGAGCGAAATTATCAGATTATCCTGGCATTTGAGAATGATAAATTGGTAGGTAAAGCGCATTTGCGCTGGCAAAATCATGGTGCTACCTTATCCGACATCGCAGTTTTTCCTAAAAAACAGGGTCAAGGCTTAGGTACCGCGTTGATCACCTATTGCATCAATTACGCTTTAAGTGAAGGTAAGCCTGAACTTAATCTCGATGTTGAAACCCATAATAAAAAAGCCCTTGAGCTCTATACACGGCTCGGTTTTTTAACGCAAAACGCCTGTGATTATTGGATGATTGATATTGAAAAAATTCACCAATGGGTTAACTCCTAACCTACTGAAGGAATTGTAATTCTGATTCACCTATTCTTTAAAACTTGACAAAGTTTCAACCACACCTTTAGTATTACGCCCAAAGCTTAAAAGTCAATTATCAAGGACATGGAATGAAGAAAAGGGTAGTCATAACCGGCATGGAAATCACGTCCTCAATTGGGACAGGCTTAGAAAAGTTTTGGCAGGCTGCTCAACAAGGCCAAAGTGGTATAAAAAAAATTCAAGGATATGATCCAACCCCTTATCCCACCCAAATCGGCGGAGAAATCACTGACTTCTCTCTTGACAACCTACCCAAATTCAATAAGACGCGACGCTATTCTCGCGCTGCTCAATACGCATTTTACTGCGCTCATAATGCCATTAAGCAAGCAAATATCGATTCCACATTGTTACAAAATGCCGGAACCTATATCGGTAGTGGCATGGGGGGATATTCTGAAATTGAGAGTATTTATCAGACCATGCTGAATGATAGTTGGAAAAAAATTCCCGCCCTAAGTATCATCCGCGTCATGCCCAACTCCATTGCCAATCACATAGCAATTGAATTTGGATTAAGTGGTCCTAACTCAACCATTTCGAACGCATGTATTTCCTCAGCAGAGGCAATCGGCACTGCCTATCAACAAATTGTTCAAGGAAGGATAACCACGGCATTATGTGGTGGTACCGAATCGTTATTATGGGAAGCGGTAATGGCTACCTGGTGTAAACTCAAAGTGATGTCTACACGTAATGAAGAACCTCATAAAGCGTGTCGTCCCTTTGATTTAGAACGAGATGGTATGGTGATTGCCGATGGAGCTGGGGTCCTTATTTTGGAGGAGTTGTCTCAAGCCCGCGCGCGCGGCGCAAAAATTTATGCTGAAATTATCGGTTATGGTACCAGCTGTGATGCCTTTCATGTAACAGCACCCAGCTCCGAAGGCCAACAACGCGCCATTCATTATGCCTTGGATGATGCGCGCGTTTCTGCCAATGATATCCATTACATTAATGCCCATGGCACCGGTACTCCCCTTAATGACAGTGTGGAGACGCAAACCATAAAAGCCATTCTAGGCTCACGAGCCTATGACGTTCCAGTTACAGCGCAAAAATCCATGACGGGACATGCGATTGGCGCTGCAGGCGCTATGGAAATTATTGCCACCGCTTTGTGTCTACAGCAAGATAGATTACTTCCCACTATCAATTTAGAAACTACAGATCCGGAATGCGATCTCGATTATGTTCCGAACAAAGCACGCTCACAATCTATTGGTATCGCCTTATCGAACCATTTTGCTTTTGGTGGCGCCAACGCAGCACTTGTTTTACGAAAATACATTGATTAACAGGGGGCAATAAACTCTGGTTAATTTTTGATATTCGCTGTATCGCATCATAGATGCGATACATAATTTTGCTAACCAAATCATTCTTAAAATAAAATCATCTATAATATGAATAAAAGCGTTACCATACGAGAGGACTCTGATGCGCTTGTTTCATAATATTTTGTTCGTGAGCCACGGAAGTGCTCGTGATGAACCCGCTTTAAAAGAGGCACTTTTCCTTGCGCACAAAGAACATGCACAGCTAACTATTTTGCTCGTAGGACCTGCGTTTCCGGACTTGTTTCAGGAGCAACAGTCTTCCTATGAAGCATTTTTGATAGAGAAAACCTTAGCTACCATTAATAACCTAAATGCCGAGTTATCGCATCATTCACTGTCACCGCCAACGATTGAAATCCTGTGGGATAACACCCCAAGCATCCGCATTATTCAACATGTGCTGATGAATCATTATGACTTACTGATTAAAGCTGCCGAAAATACCTCTCAGAAACGAGGCTTTAAAGCTTTGGACATGGCACTCTTACGGAAATGCCCATGCACATTATATTTACATCGTCCCTTTAAAAATAAACAAAAAATTCATATTGCGGCTGCGGTTTCAACGGAATTTGAGAATCAGACCGGCCATGACTTATCGCTGAGTTTATTAAAATTAGGGCAAATGCTCACCCAAAGTTATGACGGAGATTTTTGTGTTATCTCCTGCTGGGATTATGTTTTAGAGAGCTTTATGCGCCGCAGTGCCTTTATTGACATCAACAATCAAGATATTGATACCCGCGTAACCGAGACACAAAATGAACATTATCTAAAATTGCATGAATTAATGACCGAGGCAAAACTCAAGGTTCAAGTGAATACGATGCATTTAAAGGGAGATCCCATTGAGTTAATCCCGCATACCGTAGCACAACAAGATATTGATATTCTAGTTATGGGGACTGTTGCCCGTACAGGTCTCTCCGGTTTTATTATCGGAAACACCGCAGAAAATATTCTGCAACAAGTGAGTTGTTCCCTGTGGTCGATTAAACCACAGGGCTTCGTCTGTCCGGTAACTTTGGATAAATAGTTTGGTGTTTTACATATGGAGCCCTACGGATTCATTAAAATCATAAGGAATCTCAAGATCGGGATCCACGCTTAAAATTAATGCGGCGAATGCATCTTGTATCTCTTGTAAAGCCTCTGGTGATTGCCCTTCAAAACGTAAAGTTAAGTATGCTGCTGTATTTGAAGGGCGAATAATGCCCCAGGCTTGCTCTGTATGAACTCGTAATCCATCAAGGGTTATAAATTCTCCATGCAAAAAGTCCGGTGCGTGCTCAATAAGCTGTTGCATGAACACTTCTTTATCTTCTTCAGCAATCTCAATTTTTAATTCCGCAGTGCTCACCGCCTTTGGAAAGTGACTAAAATAATTATGAATATTCTGCTTCTGTTTACTGAGCATCTCTAATGTGCGAGCAGCTGCATAAATACCATCATCAAAACGTAACCACCGATCATTAAAATAAAAATGTCCACAAAATTCTCCAGCAATTGCCGCATGGTTTTTAGCCATGTTCGCCATCACATGCGCCATACCGGTTTTACACATAATTGCTCGTCCTTGATGCTCTAAAATAGATTTGGATAAATTCTGCGTACATTTGGCGTCAAAGACCACGGCTGCTTGCGGTTGGCGTCGTAACAGATCCAGAGCAAAAGCTAACAGCAAATAATCTGAGGCAATAATAGTACCTTGTGCATCAACCACACCTAAGCGATCCCCATCCCCATCAAAAGCCACGCCCAGGTCAGCCTGGTGCTCAAGGACTGCTTGTTGTAAATCGCGTAAATTTTCCTCAACTGCGGGGTCAGGATGATGATTATTAAATACCGGTTGCACGTCGCAATATAAGGGGATGACTTCGCAACCAAGCGCGGACAGGAGTTGTGGCACAACATAACCTGCCACCGCATTACCACAATCAACGACCACGCGAAATTTTTGCGTAATAGCAACGTCCTCTTTGACACATTTGACATACTTATGAATGATTTGGTCGGTGGGGTATTGAATCAGCACCCCGCTCTCTTGTTGATCCTGAATCAGCTGCTCATCACGGATGCGCTGAAATAAAGATCGCAAACGTGCACCATAATAATTTTTGCCGCCTAAAGTTATTTTTAAACCATTATGGGAAGCAGGATTATGGCTTGCCGTGATCATTAAACCCGAGAGACATTGTAAATCATGCATTGCAAAATGCAGTAGCGGGGTTGGTACACAGCCCACATCGATGATGCGGGTACCCGTTAACAAAAGTCCTTGTATTAACGCTTGGTTAAAGCGCAGACTGCTTTCTCGACTATCGCGAGCAATAAGAATAGTATGCAATTGATAGACCTTTTGCAGCTCCGTGCCAATTGCCAAGCCCAACGTAAAGTAAGTATTCTCATTTAAATCCTCCCCAACGGCATAACGAACATCGTATTCTTTAAAAATGGATTCAGTAGGGGTAGTGATATAAAACTTACTCATAGTTAACTCCGGATAGCTCAGCAAATACGTCTAAAGAAGTGTCCGAATTCCCAATAATTTGTTGGAGGATATAATACATATTCTCCACCAGAATTTTTATGGAGTTCGGATGATAATAATCCGCACGATACTTTAAATAACCATTTAGAGATGTGCCATCATAGGTTAATTTCAAAGATAATTTGCGTGGATTATCGCCCCACAGAGGAACCTTCTCTGCTTTCGGAGTTACCGTATTTAGCGTAAAACCTGTCTTTTTAAGGTGCATCTGCAGATGTTGAAAATCAAAGGAAATTTCAGGTGTTGCCAAGTTCAGCTCTTTAATTTGCTCAGGCTGCATGTATTGATAATCCATCGCTGAAGCGAGATGATTCTGCACATAGAGCGCGGCATCAATAAAGGACATCCCAGGACTAAATTTTAAAATGACCGGCAATTCATTCGCGATATTTCCCACCGTGGTACGAAACAACTCTTTGTCTCGTCCGCCACACAGCAAGGTGATAAATGCCTCCCTGCGCTCAGTTCGATTCGCAAGAACCATTCCATACACTGTAAGCAATAGGTTCGGCAGAGTGATTTGCTTTTGTCGTGTCAGTGCTTGCAATTGTCCTAATACTTCATGGCTTATCGTTAAAGCTTCACGCGCACCGGAAGGAATTTTTTTGGGTTCCGCCTCTTCAATAGTCAGTTGCGGCGGTTGATAATTTTTTAGGGTTTTTTGCCAGTATTGTTCATACCGAGTCTGAACCCCATTCACAATACTGCCTAGTTGCCAATTTATAAATTCTTGATAAGGAACTGCGGCTGGTAAATGCTCTGACGTTGTTTTTTTCTTAAGAGCATAGACATGCAAAATATCCTGAAACAATATAAGACTACTTGAGCCATCTACGAGCATATGACTGACGCACAGCCCCCAGAGGTACTGCTTATCACTTAAGCGCAACAGGGTACTCGCTAACAAAGGAGGCACGGCTAAGTCGAATTGCTTATGCGTCATTACCTGGATGAGGCTTTCCTCCATTTTTTTACGCTGCGTAGGGGATAAATGGCTTATATCTTCATAATCCAGGCTAAATGGAACTTGTTCATGAACATATTGAAACGGCATACTCATGTACGTGTGAATACTGCCTCTTAACATCGCATGGCGCGCTAAAACTTCGCGTATCGCTTGTTCGAGTATTGCTGCATCAACTTCCCCCTCTAACTGGAAAAAATTGGTAATAACATAAGCGGGATTTTTCGGATCCTGCTGTATGTGACGCCAAATCCGCGTTTGTTGAACCGATAATGGGGTTAGACGACTATGGTCAATGACCGTCATGGGCTTGTTAGACTCTTCCTGCAATCCTTGCTCTTCGAGGATTTTTTCTTGGAGAAAAATAATCAATGCTTCTAGATTACGATTTTCGAATAAAACAGATTGCATACTTAAGGTCGGTAAAGCTAATTTTTTTTGTAATCTGCGCACAAAATCCATACCCACCAATGAATCCATGCCCAAGGATAAGAGTGTGGCATCGCCAGGCAATTCCTCATGAGCACCCAGCCGCATGACGTTTCGAACTTCCTCCTCTAGGCACGTTTTAATGGTCTCAATACTGAGCTCTTTGGGCTTAGTGATGATGTCCTCTTGGACCGTATGCGCCTGAACCGCAGGCCGAATTTTTCTAAGTAGGTGTTGATGTAATGCGGGTAATTTTAATGAAGCATCACTAAAATGATTCGGAACAACCGCTGCGCGAATTTCACCTTGGGACATTAGGTGCATCATGGCTGCAACCCCTTGCTCCTCATCTAGAGGCTCTATCCCATATTCATCCCAAGGAATATCGAGATTTTTAGTCATCCCAATTTGCTTCCAGGGGCCATAATTTATGGTCAGAACAGGTAAACCTTGGGCATGGCGATAACCGGCCAAACCATCAAGAAAGGCATTTGCTGCCGCGTAATTTCCTTGTCCTACAGAGCCCAGTAGGGAACTAATCGAGGAAAATAAAACAAAATGGTCTAATTGAGGAAATAAGTCCTGGCTTAGCTGATGTAAATTCCAGCCACCCCAAACTTTAGCCTGCAATACTTCAGCAAACTCGGACCAACCCAGATGAGGAAGTAATCCATCACGCAGTACTCCGGCAGTATGAAAAATTCCTTTAACCGGTGCTTTTAATTTTAAAGAACTTAGTCGCTGTTCGAGTTCTTCGCGGTTGCCAACATCCACCATGTAATAATTAATGTGAGTTACATCCTGAGACCACTGGTTGATTCGATTCTGCCATTCTTGAGTTAGAGGGCGGCGTCCTAGAAGAATAATTTCTTTTACTTGATGACGCAGTAACCACTGACAAAGTATGAGCCCTATTCCGCCCAGTCCGCCTGTGATTATGTAGGCACCATCGGAATTAATGGTAACGGTTTGTAATTGCGGCGGGGTTATAGGCTTTAAGTAAGCGGACCAGAGTTGTCCCTCATCCAACACCCAAAGCCCTCTGGTGTCTGGGGTATCATTCAGATACGCCAAGGCGGTAATGATTTTATCAGTTAATGGGGTTGAGACTACGTCCAGATGATAGTAAGCACGCTGTGGAAATTCCAATAAAATGGATTTTCCAAGGCCAATTAAGGTCGTACCAAAAGGATTTGGATGGTGACTTTTTTCTGAAGCCTGGTGCGTGATTACAAATAGAGGCTTAGAATGATGAGTTTGATTTTGTGCTAGATACAATAACCCCTGAAGATTTTTTTGGAGCGATTGCTGCAAATCTTTAGGCTCGAATTTTTCGCTGCTTTGATTAAAAAATGGTTCGAGTCCCCAGCAATATAAAATTCCTTCGTGATTTGGAAATTCTTGAAGTAGACGCTGATAATGCTCCGAAGAGTGTTCATTTATCTCTACTCGATTGGCATGAACGCAGTATTCCTGCCCTGAATAAACAAATACCGCCTGAGGAAAATATCGTTTGAACTGGATCTGTAATGACTCTAATACTGGATTATCGCTCCAGAAAATAAGCCAGAGGCCGGAATGTATTTTTACCGGCTCCTGAAGAGTGCTATTACCCTGCTCCCAGTGCATTTGCAATAAAGAGTGGTCGGTAGAACCGGTTTCCTGTTCTGTCACTTGGACGTCCACTGTGGGTAGTAACCAATAACGCTCACGCTGAAAAGCATAAGTTGGAAGAGGCATCCTTTGAGAATTTATGTCAAAGGGGGCATCAAAAGCAGCCCAATCAATGGCAACGTTTTTCAGATAAAGTGCTGCCAAAGCTTCAAATAAAGTTTCCCAATTATTGCGGTTTTTAGTTAGGGAGGGGAGCCACAACGCTTCATGCGCCTGAGGATGATGCTCCATCGCCAAGTTTAGCAGTAACGGTTGTGGCCCCATTTCCAGAAACACCGAATACTGGTGGTCTTGAAGCAATGTCTGTATACCCGCACTAAATTTCACAGGAGCAACAACATGATTCACCCAATACGCTGCATCAAGGGTTTCTATTATCTGGCCACTTACATTCGAGATCAGAGGAATACGCGCGGGGTGATAGCTGATGCTTTGGGTAACCTGCTGAAATTCTTTCAGCATCGGCTGCATCATTGCTGAATGAAATGCATGAGAAACAGGGAGTACGCGGGTTTTAAGACTTTGAGCCACACAAAACTGTTGAAATTCTTTGATAGCCCCCAGAGTTCCTGAAACCACAATTTGAGTAACACTATTAATAGCTGCAAGATTAATCAGCATCTGCGGATGCGCTTCTTTAAATTCATCTAAGAGATTAACCGCCAATTCCTGATTCACGTTTACTGCTAACATCCCTCCCGGTGCTTGAGCCTGCATCAATCGGGCACGCTCGGCAATTAGTTTTAATCCATCGGCCAAACTCATTACTCCGGCTATGGTCGCCGCTACATATTCACCGACACTATGACCGATAACCGCAGCAGGCTTAATTCCCCAACTCATCCACAATTGCGCCAAGGCATACTCAATTACGAATAATGCAGGTTGCGTATACTGGGTTTGCTGCAGCAAAGTCTCGGCATTATCGGCAAACAAAAGGTTCGTTAAGGGTTGAGGTAGCCAAGATTGCAAGAGCTCACTGCATAAATCCACCTGTTGTCGGAAGAAGGGATGCCCTTCATACAGGGCTTTGCCCATTTGTACATATTGCGCGCCTTGGCCAGTAAAGAGGAAGACAATACCTAAAGCTTGATCTTTGGGAATAGCAATACCCTGAGCATGATGCAATTGTGCTAAAGCCTCTGCAGGATTCTGCACGAGAAGCGCCATGCGATACTCTAAGGCACTGCGTTCTACCGCTAAAGAATGACAGAGTTCAGCGAGGTTAAGCGCGGGCTGTTGTTGTAAAAAGTGGATGAGATTTACACGTTGTGCATCTAAAGCCTCCGCGCTATGACCTGAGAGGGTCAATAAATGCAGAGGACGTTCGTTTCTCTCTTCTTTTATTTTAGAGGCAAGTGACTCAGGCTCAGAAACAATCACATGCGCATTTGTGCCGGTAAATCCAAAAGAACTGACCCCAGCAAAACGCAGTCTACCTGTATCTTTTTGCCATATCTGTCCTGATGTGGGCACCTGTGCGGGTATTGCATCCAACTGAATTAATGGATTAATTTCTTGCACGTGGAGATTTGCAACCAGGCGCTGATGCTGCAGCATCAATACCGTCTTAATGAGGCCCGCCATACCTGCGGCTGCCTCAAGATGGCCAATATTACTTTTCACGGAGCCAATCTGTAATGGGATTTTTCGCGTACCGGTGGCATACACACTTTTTAAGGCATTAAATTCAATAGGATCCCCTAAGCGGGTACCGGTGCCATGAGCCTCGATATAATCAATAGCATCCGGCTCTAACTGGGCAGCCTGTAAGCCTTTAGTTAATAGTGCCTGTTGGGCTTTCGGATTCGGAGCTGTGATACCATTACTTCGACCATCACTATTCACTACGGCACTATGAATGACGGCTAAAATCCGGTCCTGATCACGCTGGGCGTCCGCCAAGCGTTTCAAAATAACGACACCACCACCCTCACTGCGAACATACCCATCTGCTTGTGCCGCAAAAACCTGACATTTACCTTCAGGCGATAACATGCCCGCTTGCGAGAAACTGGCACTAAGCGTCGGATCGAGTAGCGCATTGACCCCACCCACAATTGCCAGTGAGCACTCACCTCGTTGCAGCTCCTGACACGCATGATAAACCGCAACTAGAGAGGATGAACACGCTGTATCTACCGTAATCGCATGTCCTTGAGTCCCAAAAAAATAGGCAAGCCGGCCCGCTGCTGCACTATGTGCATTACCAATACCAAAATACACATTCGCATCTTGCTCCTGAAGCGCCTGTATGCGTTGCTGATAATCATGAGAGGCAATACCAACAAATACTCCAGTGGCAGTTTCTGCAAGCGACAATGGAGCGATTCCTGCATACTCTAGAGCTTGCCAGCTTAGTTCCAAAAGCAAACGATGCTGTGGATCCATGGCTTCGGCTTCTTGACGATTTATCCCAAATAACGCCGCATCAAAATCGGTAATATGGTCGATAAATCCTCCTTTTCGGGTTGCTATTTTGCCTGGTGTTCCAGGTTGCGGATCATGCCATTGTGCCGCATTCCAGCGCTCGGCCGGAACTTCGGAAATCCCGTCTTTACCGGCCATAAGTAACTGCCAAAATTCTTCAGGAGAATTAACGCCACCAGGTAATCGACAACTCATTCCAATAATGGCCATGGGCTCCTGCCCTTGGGTGGAAGAGACGGGTGTACTTGAGCCCATTGCTTCAGCTTGGGGTTCAAGATGTTGTGCCAAAGCAGCCAGTGATGAATATTCCCACAAAAGACTTGGATTAACTGCATAGCCAAGTTCTGATTCGAGAGCACCACAAAACTGTACCGATAAACTGGAATCCACTCCATAATGAGCCAGATTCGTATCTATATTTATTTGCGCAGGCGGAACCTCTAAATGGGTTGCGAGCCAATTTTGCATCCACTGAATTAAACGATTATTCTGATGCCGTTTTAAAGGTGCTGCTACCTCTTTGCTGCGCTGCCATTGCGCGATAAGCGCAAGCTCCTCACGCTCCAAAGCCGTCCGCGTAGCACTGCGTTGCACTTTACCACTGGATGTTTTGGGGAGAGTCGCTTGCCGGATAAGGACTATTTTTGCGGGTAGTAGAGGTAAATCTTCACGGCACCGCTCGAGTATTGCGTTGAAAACCTGCGGATGATCTTTCTCATGGCGATGAATTTCTTGCACCAGCACCAGCTCTAACTCACCTTGAATCTCTTGAGTAAAAGCCGCACAACCATGAGCAATTAAGGCAGGATGACAATCGTGGACCGAACCTTCAATATCTTGCGGGTATATGTTATGTCCCCGTAGAATGATCAAATCTTTCAAGCGCCCAGTGACAAACAACTCACCTTGCTCATTTAAGAAACCTAAATCACCCGTACGTAAAAAAGTTCCTTCGTGATTGGCTAATTGCAATCCAAATAGTTCTTGGCTTAATTCTGGTTTGCGCCAATAACCTTCGGCAATACTCGGTCCTTGCACCACAATCTCACCAATGGTATTGGGAGCTAATACCGCACAGGTTTGCGGGTCGATAATTTGCAGTTCATGACCTGCAGCCGCATAACCACAGCCAACAATCGCCGTTGCATCGGCATCTTCCTCATCCAAAAACCGTAGCTGGCCTTGATTTTGCAAGACCTGTTTATCGACGTAGGCGATTGTCGTTTTAGTTTGTGGTGCTTTACCACTGACCATCAGCGTTGTTTCTGCCATGCCATAAGCAGGATAGCAGTGTTCCGCGTGAAACCCACACTCTTTAAAAGCGTCACTAAACCGTGCCAGGGTTTTCGCGCTCACCGGTTCTGCGCCATTTAATGCCACCACCCAATGACTTAAATCAAGCTGCTTTTTTTCCTCAGCAGTAATGGTCGTAGCACAAATGTCATAAGAAAAATTAGGCGCAGGAGCAAGCATTACCTGATAATCGCTGATTGCTTTTAACCAAATAAACGGTTTTTTAAGAAAGGTGGTTGGGGCCATTAAAATGCTGTGTAGGCCACACGCTAAAGGATATAAAATTGCCCCGATTAATCCCATATCGTGAAAAGGAGGTACCCAAGAACAAATTGATTCCATCCGTTCTTCAAACAATGTATGAATGGCACGCGTATTTGCCATGATGTTGGCATGCGTAACCTGTACCCCTTTCGGGGTCCCTGTAGAGCCTGAGGTATATTGTAAAAAAGCAATATCTTGTATGTTTATCAAATGGTCTTGAAATTTTTTTGGTTGAGTGAACTCCATTTCATCCACCGCTAATACCTTGATTTGAAATTGATATTGCTCTGCTACATTAGCGGTAGTAAGAATGAGTTCAGCCTGGGCATCATCAATAATGGCCGCAATTCGTTGTGCATGACGATTACCACGGGGAGGATACGCGGGAACTGCAATGATTCCTGCCATAAGACATCCGTAAAAGGTAATGATGTAATCTAGTCCCGGGGGCAACAATAACAGTGCCCTACTACCTGCAGTGCCCATCGTCTGCAAGGTAGATGCCATATGCTCTACTTTTATGAGCAATTCTTGATAGGTTAATGATTCTTGGGTGGTTTCATTAATAAAGGTGTATGCGGTGGTTTGAGGTTGGTTGCGAGCACGTGTTCTTAATACATCCATTAAATTGATTTGGGTTTCGGTCATAGCATTTTTTGGCTCTCATACTGACGGCTCATCCATGTCCAAGTTCCTTACAATGCAGCAGTGAGCACCCTCCTATAATTGTTCATGTTTTAATCAACTATAGACCATGCACTGCAGCAAAACAAACCAATTAGAAGGTTTTTTTTGCAAATTTGTTAATTTTGTTTTCTCATAGGTTAATTTTGTAGACAAAAAAAATAAAACAGATGGTTAATTAAGTAGTTAGTCGGTTTATTAGATTAATTAATAATTTAGTAATAGCTCACTTTATGTCTCAATTAAGGCCTTATAGGTAACGACTCGCTCATTAATTGAAGAATAATAAATTTTAGTCCTCTATATCGAGAACCCAAATAGGAATTAAAGATTCACAATTAAATTTATAGAAGCGATATTTGCACAAAAGTTGGGTACGCCCACACGCCGAATATACTGGTTCATATAACCAAACTCCCCCACTATCTGGGTATTAAATCGATACCCCAATCCAGCGAATGCTCGGTTTTGATCGAACCCCCGATTAGGACGCCCGATAAAATTATTTTTATGTATAAAAATTTCATCACTAAATACCCAACTCCAGGTCGGATGCTGTTTCATGGGAATTGCAAATTTCAGCAATTGGCGAAAACGATAGGCAGTTTTCGGTGCATTTTCTAAAAACCGTTGCTCAGTTCGAGTTCTGCTCGTAAAAGTAAAGCGTGCGAATTTTTTAACCCAGAGTAATTGTTGCCAGATACGATCTTCTTCATAAGGACTCGTAGTTAGGGGTTTGCCGGTATAAATCCAGGCATAACCCAACCAAATGCTTAGGTCTTTTGTTAGCTCGTAACCCATGCCAGGACGTAATAAAAGTTGAGTCAAGTGCGTGGTGCTTTCACCGAATCGCTCCTGGTTTTCCAACCAGTACTTAAAGCGACTACGGGCATGATCTTTCTTTTTAAAATTCCCCATTACTGTTGCATTGAACCACGTTTGAAAATCACCTTGTGTGGTTGCATTGCTATTCTGAGCGAACAAAAGTGCCAAGATGAAAAGAAAGAAGTAATTTTTTTTAAGCAAAAGAAACCTGCCTCTTAAAATAAATAACTGACGCTTATCAGTAATTCATGGGTATAAAGATGAGGTGACCCAGGACCTTGAGCTAAGGACTTGCCATCACCACCTAGATTATTTGCACCCCAATCGGCAAATTCATATCCCAATCCCAACTGCCAGGCCTGAGTAATATTTTTTTGTAATCCTGCTCCGACACTGTACGCGAAAGTGGTATCACTGTGATCCTTAAATAGGGAAAGGGTATTGTAGGCTTCGTCAAGGATAATTGTCTTGTAGTGGTGGCTGTGAGTTAATCCCAAACCAATACCACTACTAAGGTAAGGTTGAACCAAATAATGCCCAGCGTAAATTAATTTTCCCTTGAGTTCTGCGCGCACTGGCGCCACTTGATATTGATATAATGCAACGCGTGTCGCGTCATTAATCCCCAATATTCCACGAACCTGGACATCACTGGCAACACTAACGCCTACGCCAAGCTGACCAAAAACTTCAGGGCTTAAAGCATGCTGCAAACTAAACGTTATTGCGCCCACACCTATGGAGGTGCTGGAGATTTCTGGGGTGAAATGCTGGCTTTGATCGGGAAAACTAGGATATAAGATTTGCGTCCGTCCAGGATTAGTCCAGGCAGGACCACCTGCCACGGTAATTACCGCCAACCAGTCTTCAACAACTTTGTGGGCTCCCATGCTGCCCGCGAGCGTATTCATACTGAATAAGTAACTGGCTATCACGATAAGCGCTTTATACATCGTTCGTCCCTAAATGTTTTAAAGTCATGATTTTATATCATAATAATTAAGCAATCGTGAAGTTTTTCTTTTGGTACTGTAGCGCAAGAAGAAATAATAAGCAGACACCAGCATAGCCCAACACCGTGTAAGCAAAACTATGAATACTGTCTTGGAAAAGCCTACTGGATAGATACAGAGCAACAATGGGTACCCCCATTTTAATAAGGTTCATAATGGTTGCAGCTGTGAGCTTGCATAGATTAAATTCTAAAGCGAGCAATGTGGCTGCAGGATAAATTGCCCCCAACACAAAATTCATGAGATAAAATGATAAAAACATTGAGTTGACGGTTAGCAGAGCACTCGAATACAACGCCAGCAATAATACATTGGCACAGAGGATGAAAACTAGACCACTGATGCATAGTGCTAATTCACTCATAACTTGAGCAAGTCGAGGATAGATGAAACTTCCCAAAAGTAAAAAAAATAACGTAAAAAAACTGTATATACTGTAGGCTTGGGGCTGAAGACCGAAGTTATGTGTGGCAATTAAAGGCGCATAGAAAGCATACATGTATGCAATCAGCGTCGTTATTGCCAAGGTTAATGAAAACATTACCGTTAGAAATAAAGTGTTACTTTGCAACTGAAGCTTAGGCGCAGCTTCTTTTTTAAAGTGCTTTTCATCCTCAGATAAGCACCATGCAGGTACCAATAACGCAAGGCAGACTGGTAAATAGCAAACAACGACCGCGCCTAGAGAGTAATGTTGCGCCATAAACCCCGAAAGCATCATGCTGGAATAAGTTCCCACAGTAAAAATTACGGTAATGAGGGTAAAAAAATTGCGTTGCGATGCAGGCGGTAAGCGTTCTTTAACTAAAGCGAAACCACAAACTAGATGAGCGGATAAGCCAAAACCGATAAGAAAACGGCCACTAACAAATAAAGTAAAATAATGTATATACCAGCCGGTTATTAGAAATAAAGAACCGAGCAAAGCGGTGCCAACTCCAAGCCTTATACTCCTAACCTTTCCTATTTTTTTACCCGTAGCGCCCCATAGAGGTTGACTCAGAAGACATCCTGCTAAGTAGTAGGTAACCACCGAGCTTAACGTAGACTTGGAAACCATAAAATAATCTTGCAGCAATCCTAAAGCAGGGCTTAAGAATGAGGCCATAACCGTGGCGGCGGGTATTAAAAATACGATACAAATTTTTTCTTGGCGATTCATGGTCAAAATTGTAGTCCCAGGCTTGGCGCATTATCGCAAATAGAATACTTTTTACAAATTATACGGAGTGTTCATGGTGATTTACTGCAATAAGCCCTATCTACTGTAGTGTTTGTTTTTTATGCCATAGCCAAGATATAATCAAGAATTTGTTCATTAAGGCTTACTATGATCAGCTCGTTAAACGATATCGCTCAACACGTTAATGGGGTAGTTATTGGCGATGCTGCCACCGCTATCACCTCAATTTCATCGATTGATGATATTACGCCTGGGAGTCTGGTATTTGCCGATACCCCTGAATATTTCAAAAGAGCTGAGGACTCTGCTGCGGCAGCGATTATGACCAAGAACGCTCCGGACAATTGCAGCAAGCCTGTTTTACAGGTACAAAATCCCATGCGTGCGTTCATCGCCTTGATCCAACATTTTCATCCACAACCTCAGGCGACTGTAGGAATACATCCAACGGCAGTCATTGCTGCAGATGTAATTCTTGGCCAGAACGTGTTCATTGGTCCCTACGTTGTGATTGAAGAGGGCAGTGTCATTGGTGATTATTGCGTCCTGAAAAGTCATATTCATATTGGCCGTCAGGTGAATCTCGGCAATCATACGACGGTGCATGCTCACGTCACGATCTACGATCACTGTCACATTGGCTCTCAAGTCACCATACACGCATCCACAGTTATTGGTTCTGATGGTTTTGGATATACTTTTGATGAAGGTAAGCATCAAAAAATACCTCATGTCGGTAATGTTGTCGTACACGATGATGTTGAGATCGGTGCCAATACAGCTATCGACCGCGCAACTATGGGCAGTACGGTTATTGGACAAGGTACAAAAATTGATAATTTAGTCCAAGTGGCCCATTCAGTAAAACTGGGGAAACATAATATACTGTGCGGTTTCACAGGAATTGCAGGGAGTACTCAGACTGGGAATAATGTTATTTTTGCTGCCAATTGCGGCATCAGTGATCACGTGCGCATCGATGATGGGGTTATTCTGGGAGCACGCTCCGGTGTACCGCCCCACAAACATCTGCTTTCGGGCAACATTTATATCGGCAGTCCTGCCCGACCTAAAGATTTAGCTATTAAACAAGAGTTAGGGGCTGCCCGCATCCCTGCTATGCGGAAAACAATTAAAAATCTAACAGAGCAAGTTGCAGTGCTCACGAAAAAGATGACCCAGTTGGAGACAGAGCAGTCATGACGGCACCTATAATCCTAATCGATGGCTCATCCTATTTTTTTCGTGCTTTTCATGCATTACCACCCCTGACCAACTCCAAGGGTCAGCCTACCGGCGCCATTTATGGGGTGGCTAATATGATAAAAAAGCTCATCAAAGATTATCAACCAACGCACCTGGCAGTTGTTTTTGATGCCAAAGGTAAAACTTTTCGTGAAGACCTTTATCCAGAGTACAAAGCACATCGTCCGCTGATGCCATCTGATTTGAGCTCTCAATTCCATCCATTAATGCAGTTATTGGAATGCATGGGCCTACCCCTTCTTATTATTGACGGCGTGGAGGCTGATGATGTCATAGGTACGCTTGCAAAACAGGCAACGGAACAAGGTTTACCGGTGCTCGTTTCCACCAGTGATAAAGATATGGCGCAATTGGTAAATGACCATGTGACGCTGGTCAATACCATGAGCAATTACACCATGGATGTCGCGGGAGTTAAAGCCAAGTTTGGGGTAGAACCCCATCAGATTATTGATTACTTAACGCTGATTGGCGATACCTCCGATAATATCCCAGGGGTCCCTAAGTGCGGTCCTAAAACAGCGGCTAAGTGGTTACACGATCATCAAACTCTTGAGAATTTGTTAACCCACGCTGACTCTATTTCGGGTAAAATAGGCGAGAATCTCCGCAGCAGTATTCCACACCTCCCTCTTTCACGTACCCTTGTGACCATAAAAACGGATGTACCGCTTCCGTTAACCCTGTCCGATCTCACTTTAAAAGAAGTAAATCAGCATCATTTGCTACAACTGGTGCAGGAACTTGAATTCAAAAATTGGTTAAAAGAATTATTAGAACCACAAGAAGAGGCACATACACCGGAAAAGCCGATCACAGCATTTACACCTGAAATTATCGTTGATGAACAGAAACTCGAAACTTGGGTTAAAACACTTTCTCAAAGTTCCCAGTTCTCCTTGTATGCTGTGCCTTCATCCCAGGACATCATGCAAGCAGAGCTCGTGGGTATTGCTGTAGCTATGGATTGTGAGCATGCAGCTTATATCCCCTTAAATCATAAGGAAGGTGCTCAATTACCGACCCCGCGGGTCTTAAACGCCTTAAAACCACTTTTTGAAAACAAGGCAATCAAGAAACTTGGGCATTATCTGAAAAATGATTACATAATTTTGCGACGATACGGTATTCGGTTGCAAGGGATAGCCGGTGACACCACACTTGAATCTTATGTCATGAATAGTGCAGGCGGTAGCCATGACATTGCCAGCTTATCACTAAAATATTTAGGTCAAAGTATCAGCAACTATGAAGATTTAGTCGGCAAAGGAAGTAAACAGCTCAATTTTGAACAACTAAACATCGCGCAAGCCGCATCATTCGCGGCAACCCTAGCTATCAAGGTTTTACAATTGCATCAAAAACTGGAGCCGATGCTGCCTACCTCGGTGCAGGAAGTGTTGGAGCAAATTGAATTGCCACTAATTTCCGTACTCGCTGAAATGGAATTAACGGGGGTTTTAATCGATGCCGAGACACTTGCAAAACATGGTATTCGGTTAAAGGAACGGATTCGCACGCTTGAAGACGAGGCCATTACGCTTGCAGGGCGACCCTTTAATCTGAGTTCACCCAAGCAACTTCAGGAAATTTTGTTTTTTGAGCAAAAGATACCCATTATTAGTAAAACGCCAAAAGGACAACCATCAACAGCCGAGGCCGTATTACAAGAGTTGGCTTATGATTACCGTTTAGCTGCGGTGATTCTCGAGCATCGCAGTCTGACCAAACTGGTCTCCACCTACATTGATGCTTTACCTAAAAAAATTAATAAAAATACCGGACGCGTTCATACCTCCTATAATCAGGCGGTCACCGCCACTGGACGTTTGTCATCAAGTGAGCCCAACCTGCAAAATATTCCCATTCGTAATGAAGAAGCGCGCCTAATTAGAACTGCGTTTATTGCCCCTGTCGAAAACATTATTCTCGCCGCAGATTACTCACAAATTGAGCTACGGATTATGGCTCATTTATCGCAAGATGAAAATTTACTCTTGGCCTTCGCCAATGGCTGGGATATTCATACGGCTACTGCGAGCGAGATTTTTCAAACGCCTCGCAGTGAAGTGAGCTCTGAGCAGCGCCGTCGTGCCAAAGCGATTAACTTTGGTCTTATTTATGGAATGTCTGCATTTGGCCTGGCGAAGCAAATAGGCGTTGAACGGCACGATGCGCAAAATTACATTGATACCTATTTTCAGCGCTATCCAAAAGTACAGCAATACATGGTACGTACGCGAGAACAAGCACATCAGCAAGGTTATGTTGAAACCTTATTCGGTAGAAGACTCTACCTTCCTGAAATCAATACGCGTAACATCATGCGCCAAAAAGCGGCAGAGCGTGCAGCCATCAATGCGCCGATGCAAGGAACAGCGGCTGATATCATTAAAAAAGCGATGCTCGCTATCAATAATTGGCTCGCGACACAAGAAAATCCTCCTTTTCGTATGATTATGCAAGTACATGATGAATTAGTTTTTGAAGTACAATCTTCAGCACTTGCATTCTGTAACCAAAAAATACGGGAGCTCATGGAGCATGCAGCGACCCTTGCCGTACCCCTGTTAGTGACTGTCGGTAGTGGTAGCAACTGGGAAAATGCTCATTAGCATGAAAGAAATCTGGGCTATCAAGATAACTTAGGCAGCTAAGCTTTGTCTTGTAGCCTGTTTTAATTGATTTTTACGTACCTGATCTCGAAGTATTGTGAGCGGTCGATCGATGCAGCGTACCGCAATTAAACTTAAACCTAAAGAAAAAATATATCCTAAAATAAAGATGAACCAACCTCTGGGTGCTTGTTCACGTCCGAGAACCATCCATGCTAAATAACCCCCAAAATATTGACTTAAAAAGATGGGATAGGACAAATCGCCTAGCAATTGCGCCATGCGAGCTCCCTTTTTACTTAAAGAACAATTTATAAAAATCATAGTTACCAGCAAAGCTAATCCCGTATTTATATAATAAAAAGTAAAATACCAGCTATTCCCTAAAAAAAGATAAAAACCCCACCAGTTAAGTAAGAATAAAGTTACCGCTACTAAAAAGATGAATCCAGGATTTTGTGAACTGATAAATGAATATAAATTGGAACCTTCTATTTCTTTCAGCAAAAAATAGCCGCACGCACCGCAACTAAATGGGAGTAATGCTGCAAAAATCGGGAAATAGGTCATCTCTAAAGAGCCAAAATGTGTAACAACATAGAAATGGTAAGCTGCAGCAACTATAAAGCTCAGGGCAGCACAAAGTCGATTACGAGCAACAAATAACCATAACAAAAAGTAACATACTATTTCCACCGCAACAGACCAACTCGAAGTAACGATGCGAAACCGCATACCATCCACATGAGCCGGATAATGATCAGTGAAGGCCGCTAGTGGGGAAGAAACTGCATGATCGGATAAAAAAGCCCATGGAAAAATAAGAATATTACCGAGCACATCCCCCGATAAAAAATTTTTAGTCCAACACGGATGAAATTTTGTCGCATCAGGACCAAAGAAAATAACCAGTGCGCCAATCGTTAAAAAAAAGAAATAGGTTGGGTAAAGTCGTAAAAAACGATTCAGGGAAAAACGTAGCCAATCAAATTGATACTGCTGTTGTAAAACCAGCGTCATTAAAAAACCGCTTAATACATAAAAAAAATTAACGGAAAATTGACCCAGTCCAGGCGCCTGTCCAGACAGGTGAAAGAGAATAACGCAGCTGGCTAGAAAAAATCGTAAAATCCCAAGCATGTTCGCTTCATCCTTTAAGTTTTGGGTTATAACTCAGCCTCGTGCGCGAGTCGACGCCGATGGGCGCGAAAATAGGTAAGAGGGGAACACTCCAGCAAATCTGCAAGACGCTCCATGTAGATACACGCGAAGCGGTCTACTTGATAGGCAAAATAACTTTCTTCTGCTCCAGCCCGAAAAATCCGTTCCCATTTAGGATTAAAAAAAGCATGTTGGTCTTTTATTAATACCGCTAGTTGCGCATCGATTTTTGCAATTTGCGCTTGCAGATCGAGCATGGTCTCCGTATATTTCTGCGAAGATTCATCGATACTTAAAGTATGCAAGCGTACATACTCATCCTCAAGAACCTTCTTTACGTTCATGGCATCCACAATTTGTTTTTCAATCGGTAAGGCCAGAGTTTGAGCCGTAATTTCATCACCTAACTCATCGATAACGAGTGCCGTACGCCAGTTACAGGCTTTTTTCAAACGGACAATATCACCGTAAATATGATCACCGATGTAGAGAATCTCATCACCTTGAACCTGTAAATCTTCAGTAAATTTTTTAGCGTTCCCGCCTTGATAAATTCCAGGGGTAATTGGTCCAAAGATATTGGTCATAGCACCCGTTTCTGCATGAACGGCTAAAAAGCGTAAATTGTCATAAAAGAACCGCGGCTTATTGGCCAGGGTAATAATAAACTCAAACAAGTCACTGAATGTTTCTCCCTGATTTAGAAAGGGAGAAATCGCATACTCAAGTAGGGTTTTGGTATAAGTATATTCGGAGTTCGTTAAAATAAATATTTTCTTACCATGATGGATAAAATGCTTCAGTCCTTCAACCAAAGCTCGATCTTGAATCACATAACGCGGCAAATCACTTACAATAATCGATTTTAAACTCCCATCAGAGTGCACTTTATCCACACAATACTGTACGTCATGAGCAATATTCTGGTAGCTTGGTAATGCCTCCGGTCGCGCATCTTTAAGGTCAACAAGTTGTCCGTATAACACACAAAAGGCGATTGAAAAGGAGGTGTCAATGGCCATGTAGTTTGGATCATTCAAATCGACATAAATACTGCGATAGATTTTTTGTTGTTCTGCGAAATCAATATGCTGAGTACCATGGTAACTTTGACGAATGGCGCCAAAGCGGCTTAATTTTAAAATATTGCCATTTTTACTATCAACGACAAGACCGCGAATGGCATCGTGATAATTAAACGAGAAATGTTTAATCTCTTCAGGATAATGCTTCAGGCGAATTAAATGCTCTTTAATTAACTGATAGACCAGTGCCTCGAATTCTTCAGAATGATACCGTATCAAGGTATGATCCATATCAAGACCGATTAATTTAATCTTTCTCATATTCAGAATACGATTTACAAAAACTTTGGTTGTACTCATTACCTGGTCCACCTGTTCACCATGCTCAGACCATCACTTAAGTCTGGATACGCCATCATGTGCAGCTACGAGAATTATATCCGCTCGCCGATGAGCAAAAATACCGTTTTCTACTACACCACAAAGGGTCTTTATCTGCATCTCTACTGCAGCAGGATCGTGCAGCTCCATACCGTAGACATCAAGTATCTGATTGCCGTTATCGGTGACAAACGCCTCGCGATATTCGGGATCACCACCTAGCTGTACAATTTGCCGTGCAACCAGGCTTCGGGCCATAGGCAAAACCTCTACCGCTATCGGAAACGCACCTAAATTCGTCACTACTTTAGACTCATCAACAATGCAAATAAATTGCTTTGCAACCGTTGCAACAATTTTTTCTCTGGTTTGTGCACCGCCACCCCCCTTAATCATAGTTCCCGCAGAGGTTACTTCATCTGCACCATCGATATAAAGTGACAGTTCATAGGTTGCATTTAAATCAATTACGGGAATTCCCTCTGCTTTGAGTAAAGCTTCTGTAGCTTTGGAGCTGGCAACACAAGCATCAATTTTATGCTTAATTTTACCGAGCTCTTTGATTAAATAGTTAACGGTTGTTCCCGTGCCGACACCAAATACCATATCGGGCTCAATATAATCTAATACCGCTTGCGCAACCTTATGCTTTAAGTCGTTCATTTACCAAGCCTCATTCTCTGACGAACAATCTCATATAAAGTTACGCCAGTCGCCACTGAAACATTTAAACTTTCCACGCTACCCTGCATCGGCAAGGAGAAGAGCGCATCACAATGATCACGGGTTAAACGTCTCAAGCCATCTCCTTCTGCGCCCAAAACCACGGCAATGTTTTCGGTACCTTGTACTGTATAGAGGCTCTGTCTGGCTTCACCTGCAGCGCCATAAATCCAGACGCCTGCGGCCTTTAGTTTCTCCATACTACGGACTAAATTTGTTACTCGTACGACTGGTATGGCTTCTGCAGCGCCACATGCAACTTTACTCACAACAGGAGTAATGCTCGCACTTTTATCCTTGGGAATAACGACAAAATCCACACCCGTTGCGTCTGCTGTGCGCAAACAAGCACCGAGATTATGCGGATCGGTCACCCCATCAAGAATTAAAATTAATTTTGGATTGTTACTTGCCTCCAGAAGCGCCGCTAAATGCGACTCATTATACTGGGGCATAGCCAAAGCACGGGCAATAATTCCTTGATGGCGTTGATCACCAAATTGTTGCAACATCACCTGACTACTCAGGCGTTCAACCGGGATACTTTTTTCCTCTGCTTTGCTTAATAACTCCACCAAACGTTGGTCATTTCGTTCTTGAGTAGCATAAATTTGTTTGATGGTACGATGAGGGTTATTAAGCGCTGCTGTAACGGCATGGATACCATAAATCAAATCATCACTCATCTACAGAATCATCCTCTCCAGCAGGCTCAAAATCAATTTTGCGCTCATCTAAATCGACCCGCGCGACTAAAACATTTATTTTGTCGCCTAAGCGATAAATATGACCACCGCGGGTGCCAATAAGACGATGCCTTACGGCATCAAAAGTATAATAATCATTTTTTAAAGAAGTGACATGCACCAAACCCTCAACAAAGATATCATCAAGCGCGACAAAAATTCCGAAATTGGTTACGGCCGAAATATGCCCCACAAAAGTTTGTCCGAGTTTGTCCTGCATATATTCACACTTAAGCCAGGTAATCACTTCACGGGTTGCATCATCTGCGCGACGCTCGGTCATAGAAGAATGTTTGCCTAAGCGATTCATATCTTCATGAGTGTAAGTAAAGTCTGTTATTTCTTGTCTATCGATTAAATGGCCAATAGCACGATGAATCAGTAAATCGGGATAACGACGAATAGGTGAGGTAAAATGCGTGTACGCCGAATAGGCCAGACCAAAATGACCTTCATTTGCCTCAACATAATGCGCCTGCCTTAATGAACGCAACATCACCGTCTCAATCAATTGTCGGTCGGGGCGATCAACAATAGCACTCATGGTCCGCTGAAAATCTTTAGGCCCCGGCGATTTTCCTCCGTCTAATCTTAACCCTAACTCTCCCAAAAATTGTCTTAGAGCTGTAATTTTATCTTCATCGGGTGCGGCATGAACTCGGTATAAGGTTGGAATTTTTGCTTTTTCGAGATATCGCGCTGTGGCTACGTTCGCTGCCAACATGCATTCTTCAATTAGTTTATGTGCGTCGTTGCGTACTACCGGGACAATACATTTTATTTTTTTATGTTCATCAAACTCAATACGTGTCTCTGTTGTTTCAAAATCCATCGCCCCACGTAATTTACGCGTAGTCAATAAAACATTATAGAGTTGATGCAACGTATTCAATGCTGGCCATAAAGGTTCGTAAGCGGTATCAGTATTTCCCCGCGCCAACCATTGCCCAACTTGAGTATAGGTTAGGCGCGCATGTGAATGAATAACGCCGCGATAAAAGCGCGAGCGGGAAATTTTACCATCTTTTGTGATTGCCATCTCCGCAACCATACAGAGGCGATCTACTTTTGGATTTAAAGAACACAAACCATTGGAAAGTGCTTCCGGCAGCATGGGGATCACTTTCCCGGGAAAATAAACTGAATTACCACGGCGAGCCGCTTCTTTATCCAGGGCCGAACCCATGGGGACATAATAGCTGACATCTGCAATTGCCACATAGAGTTGAAAACCACCTTTTGGTTTTTCATAGCAATACACAGCGTCATCAAAATCTTTAGCATCTTCACCATCTATGGTGACAAAAGGTAAGTGCCGCAAATCTGTACGACCCTTAAGTTGTTCAATACTGACTTGCTGAGGAATTTTAGCTACCTCTGCCAAAACATCATCTGGCCACTCATTCGGGATCCCATGAGCGTGTATAGCCACCTGAATTTCCATCCCGGGTGCCATATGTTCACCCAAAACGTGAATCACACGACCTATTGCCTGGGCGCGACGACTTGGATAAGCAATCACTTCGACCAAAACAATTTGTCCATTTTTTGCCCCGTTCATCCATTCTACCGGGATAGATATATCCTGGGTTAGATTTTTGCTATCAGGGATGACAAATGAAACACCATGTTCGGTAAACAAACGACCGACAACCGAGGCGTGAGCATGCTCCAAAACCTCATGAATTTTAGCCTCTGGACGACCACGACGATCCACACCAGTTTGATAAGCTAAAACCACATCGCCGTGCATCACCGTGCGCATTTCCTTCGCAGATAAAAAGAAATCTTCGGTGCCATCATCGGGGATAAAAAACCCAAAGCCATCTGGATGACCTTGAACCGTGCCACGACTTAAATTAATTTTCTGCAACAAACAAAAGCGTCCACGCCGGTCTTGCATCAACTGACCATCACGTAACATCGCTTTAAGACGGAACCCCATTGCCTCATGCTGAGCTTCATCTATTTGTAATTTATCAAATAAATGTTTCCGTGACATAGGTTTCCCATAGTCATTTAGTATTTCCAATACAAATTCCCGACTAGGGATTGGTTCATCGTATTTTTCACTTTCCCGATCGAAAAAGGGATCTTTTGATTTTTTTTTCACCTTCACCACATTATTAAGGTTATTAGCTGTTATTGTGCTTGTATGCCGTTCTACCATTTATCGGTTCAACTAGCAACCCACAATATACCTCTGAGTATAGTCTGACTGCAATAAGATGCTTAAGGTTTAATGAGGTATCCACGAGAACCGACAGCAGTCATCAAGGCCGGTAAACTTAAGTTCTCTGCAGCCCAAAATGTGCCTTGAGCATCGGCTGGAAATTTTACTTTCTTCAAAGTACATACTGAAATTGCTCCCGCACAAGGAATTTGTTGCTCATGACCTGGACGTGATTCAATACACTGTAGCGCAAATGGTCCTTTAGCTAAGGACAATGCGGACCAACGCTCTGCTTCAAGCTTACTGGACCATCCTGCACTCGCGCTCGTCTCCGCTACAGGATGTGTGACCCATAAATCATGTGGCGTTACGTTTTGAATCAAAACCAAAGTCTTTTTATCCACCTTTACCAGAGCTTCTTTTCCAGATATGGGGACCAATTGGCAATCTTTAGGCACTACAACTTCTGCACCGTATAGCGTAAATGGAAGCAGGAACATACACATCTTGATGATTGTTTTCATTTTATCTCTCCAATGCTTTTGTGACTTCTAATGTATGTCTTAAATATTCCCACACCTAGAAAATAAAAGCCAGTTCAAGTTCATGCAAACGTCCGACCTCATCCAGAGAAAATGTAGATTAATTTTAGTTTTTTAGGGTAAACTTGCATGATTTGCACCGAAGGAATTTTATGACTTTACCCATCCAGGCTTCACTGATAACCGGACTACACAAAGAACAGATAATAAAGTGGAAAAAAACCGAGGTTTTCTTTGAACAAGAAGGGTTTTACCGCCTTGTTGAAGAAAACCATGCTTTTAATTATCAACTTTGGCATGCGGAAGATAAAGCGCGACGTGATGATAAAGGTTATGAGTTTGTTTATCACGCTAAACGTGCCATCGATCGCTACAATCAAGAACGAAATAATCGTATGGAGGCTATGGATGGCTGGCTTTTCACCTCACTTAAACCTGCTGCGATAGACTGCTGTCCGGTGCATTCTGAGACGCCCGGTATGATGATTGACCGCCTCTCAATTTTGGCCTTAAAAGCGTACCACATGGCAGAACAAACACAACGGCATGATGTAGACGAGCAACACCAACAACGGTGTATGCAAAAATTACACATTATCCAACAGCAACTAAAGCAATTAGCTGATTGCTTGGACGTCTTTATTCATGAAATAAGTTTACAACAACGTACATTTAAAATTTACAATCAATTTAAAATGTATAACGATCCTACATTGAACCCGCAGTTGTATACATCTGCTGAGGCATAAGTTGTTCCTGTATTACAGGAGCTTCCCGATCACATGATTTGTGAGCCTGAAAAATACTGTAGCTCTTTAGATGAGCAGCACTAGCCTCGGCCTTAGGGCTAGCAATACAAGAAAAACCTGGCGCAGATTTAGGAGGCGTCTTTTTGCTCTGAGTCGGGGTTAAAAATCTGAATCCTGCAACTCTCGAATTCTTAGGAGTTTGTGCCAAGCTCTGATTTGCACGCACGAGCTCAGCATCATAGGTGCCATCATTATCTGGAACTTTCTGACTGTTAGTCTCTTTAACTTTGATTAACTGTTTAAATTCTCTGAATAAGGCACGTAAAGCAAGAATAGAGGCAAAAACAACCATATTTATCAAAGCAAATATATTCATCCAAGTCGAACGTGATGGCGGCAGGCCATTTTCAAAAACTTGGAAAGGCATGATAAAAATAGTACTAAAACTGTTCCCTTTGGATATACCGGTAAAAAAAGAACGAATCATTTCAAGCCACTTTTGAAAGATAAATTGTGGCGACTCAGGAACTTTACTTCCTTGCATTAAATGGTGCTTCAATTCAACTGCTGTTTTTAAAGGAAGTGGATATTGGCTATCTTGGACGTCACTCAATTGTTTAAAATATTCCTTGATATCGTCCCAACTGTTCTGAGCTTGCAGTTCGCAATTTTTTGCTTCTTGATTTTTAGTATGTTGATAATGCGTCCTTACTGAATGAGCAATGATGGCCGCAATAAAACCCACTCCGGAGATAATACAGGTTAATAATAAAGCTGGAGGGAATGCAGCACTACTAATCACGAAAATAGAGGTCACCATAAAGAGAAAACAAGCCAACACTCCATAAGTGAATAATCCTTGCCGAAAACCAAATAAAACTGCAGTCAAGTAGGAGTTTTTTGATTTACGTACAATTTTTTCATGGCTTTTTTCTAAGCCCGTAATCAATAAATTGATTTCTAGAATAAGAAACGCCAAATCTATTTTTCTACTCTCAAGGTTAGAAAACGCCGTGTTATTTAAAAGCGCCACGATCTCAGTATATTGTCCTTCGATGTATTTTTTAGTCAGCTCACATTCCAGTTTGAGACTAGACAAGTCACATTTTACTTGTTTTTCATATTCTTCGTATAATCGCGAAACAATACAGGTAACAACGTAAAAGGCGCTAAATGCAGCAGCAACGGTATATAAAACTGATGTCAACGCCGCAAGTGCTACTAATCCGGCATAAAGATAAACACCATCAATCAGCCCCCCCATCCCCATGCTTAAATAGCCTAAAACGCGTTGCTTTTTGTTTAGCCACTCAATTGTTTCTATCGCGCGATCGTAAGAATTTCGATCAATTGGAATGAGTTTGTTAATATCATTATTTTTTTGTTTCTTATCACGAATGTTATTGAGGTAACCAATAAGAAAGCGATTTGCCGAAGCCAATACGCCAATAGCAAGACCCAATGGAATCACCAACATTTTAACATTGGCACCGCTGAGATTAGTGACAATTTGCAAGGTGGTTTTTAAACCACGATAGCCATTTTTCATTCCTTTTAAAAAATCACGAAAGTAAGGCCAGGAATTCATAATGAATATTTTAACGGGGTCTTCTTTTGTACTATCTTTATCCTGAAAATAAGAGGCAAGAAAGGAATAAGTGACTAAAAAAAGGCCCTCGCCAATGATGAGGGCCAAAGTTTCTGGGGTTCTCATTAATTTGTGAATACCAGCTAACATTGCTGCTGAACCCACATACTCGGGGCAAGATACTTCTACAAGAAAGCGAAGAGTACTGTTAGTACTGCTGAGGGAATCGGATATTGAGTATAAGGCGAAAGTTAGCTTGTCAGGTCGAAAACTGGCGTTAAAGCGACGGAGGTTAAGGCGTATCACGTGCAGGCACCCGGGAATTGCCTCATTTCCGGGAAAGTCAGGAGGATCGCCGGGCGTAATCGCTGAGTGTTCATCTTCGCTAGGTTCGGGCATGATGCCAGCAACTCATTCAGTTACGATGGCGCTGATTATATTAACATTTGAAAGTAATGTCAAATATAAATCCATCCTGACCCAAAAACAATCAAAAAATTACGGCCAGAGACCATCATACCACAATATTTTAAGAAGAAAAATATTTTATGAATACCAACTTTCCAGACTGTGACTTACGCCTTAAACCTGCTACGATACGACCCTGAAATTATTGAACCTTTATACCCTATGGTATATAAACTCAGGAAAGAGGACCCCATGAGATTAGCGCGAGCTCTTTTTATCTTGATATCACTTTTGGTCGGAGTAGTGATGACGGCAAATGCAACCCAAATTTATGGTTATGTTGAAAAAGTGTCGTTCCCTGATAAAGATCTTACTTTATCTGCGAAGTTAGATACGGGTGCCAAATCAGCCTCCCTCAATGCCATTAATATCAGTGAAACGAAAGTCAATGGCATTCCTTATCTGCGCTTTACAGTGCCTACTAAAAATGGCGATTTTACCTTTGAATGTGAATATAAAGGCCGGGTTAGAATAAAAGTACGTGAAGGTGAACATGGCACACCAACAACTCAGAATATGCCTATACGACGTCCCGTCGTACTTATGAAAATGCAATTAGGTGAACAGGTTAAGTTTGTTAAAGTCAATCTCACCAATCGCAAACGCTTCAATTACCCTTTGTTACTGGGCCGAGATGCCATTATTGCTTTTGATGGCGCCGTCAATCCCGCTTTAACGTTCACAGTTAAACCTAAGAGTAGTAGTAAATAATGAAAAATAATACGCGTCATATTTATGGTCTCATTCTTACTTTATTTTTTATCGGGACCAGTATTTTTCTTTATCGACATTGGGTTCTTGATGTCCCACTAACCGATACCGAAACGATCAATAGCTGGATGGTTGAATCCAATTTACGCTTCGTAGCAGACAATAATACTCCGGTGAAAGCGAGCTTTAATATTCCTTATTTGCCACCGCACTATGCAATCCTGGATGAATATTTTGTCTCGCGCAATTACGGGGTAACCACCAATTTAAACGGGGATAATCGCGAAACCGTATGGTCAATAAGACGGGCACATGGTCCACAATCACTCTACTATCGGGCTATTTTTCGTCAAGCAGAAAGTAATGATTCGTTATTAAGAGCTCCAGGCGCAATTAAGCAACAAACCTTAGATGAGAGCCAACGCTCTGCAGTGGATACAATCAGTAATCAAGTGCGGCAATCTTCAGCGGATATCAAGACTTTTGCTCAAAGCACGATTAAAGAGCTCAATAAACATGATGGGAATGCTAAACTATTAACCGGGAATGATTTCAGCGACTCCCGTGTAATTGATGCAGCCATTCTCATTTTAAATCAATCTAAAATTGCTGCTATGCCGATAAAAGGACTTTATTTAGCGCAGCAGAATAAAGCTGAATTGAAGGATTACCTTGCAGTATACAATGGCAAAAACTGGATTTACATCAATCCTAGAACGGGTGGGGCTGGGTTACCAAAAGACTTTCTTATTTGGCAATATGGCAATGAACCTGTCTTTCATGTTGACGGTGGCAAGCATCCTTTATTTACGATCACGGTCTCACCCACACCGATTAACGCACTAAGTATCGCTAAAAGTCGTGGATTACAATCAGACTCACAATTATTGCGTTTCTCCTTGTTACAGCTCCCGGTAAATGTGCAGGCAATTTATAAAATATTACTTACAGTTCCTATTGGCGCATTCATTATTCTAATTTTAAGAAACTTTATTGGTATAAAAACCTTTGGTACTTTTATGCCCGTCCTCATTGCGCTCGCCTTTCGCGAAACGCACGTGATTTGGGGAATTTGTCTTTTTGTCACCATAGTTTCATTTGGTTTACTGGCACGATTTTACCTGGATCAACTACGATTGCTCCTGGTTCCGCGCCTTGCAGCAATTCTTACCGTGGTTATTCTATTAATGATCTTAATCAGCGTAGTCAGCCAGAATTTGGGATTGGATGCAGGGCTTTCGGTCGCACTATTTCCAATGGTGATTTTGACGATGACAATTGAGCGCATGTGCATCACTTGGGATGAGCGTGGTGCTTCCGAAGCAATTAAATCCGGTGTCGGTAGTTTGTTTGCTGCGGTCATTTCTTACTGGGCAATGAGTTATGAGCCACTGCAATATTTGATCTTCGCTTTCCCAGAATTATTATTAATATTGCTTGCGTTGATTCTATGGTTTGGTCAATACCGCGGTTATCGACTTTTTGAGTTGAAGCGTTTCAAAGCTTTTGCGAGAACAATAGAATGATTAATCTGTTTCGTAGACTAAAAAATCATGGCATATTGAGTATTAATCAACGTAATACTGATTTTGTACTTCGCTATAATCCACGTAAGCTTTATCCTTTGGTGGATGACAAATTAAAGACTAAACAATTGGCGTTAAAAGCAGGGATCGCCGTTCCTCCACTATATGAGATTATTGAAACCGAGCAACAAATTAAACGTATTGAAGAAATACTCGCCCCCTATCCTGATTTTGTAATCAAACCAGCCCGAGGCTCAGGTGGTGACGGTATTCTCGTTTTTAAAGATAAGGTGTATGGGCGATATCGTCAAATAAACGGGAAATTAACAACAACTCAAGAACTAAGTTATCATCTCTCGTGTCTGTTATCCGGAGCTTACAGTTTAGGTGGCACCTCTGATTATGCGATTATTGAAAAACGTGTGGTGGTCGATCCCGTTTTCGCTGAAGTAAGTTATGAAGGTATTCCAGATATTCGCATCATCACCCTGCTCGGCTACCCTGCCATGGCGATGGTACGTTTACCCACGCGACTTTCAGGAGGCAAGGCTAATCTACATCAAGGCGCTATCGGTGTCGGGGTGGATATGGCAAGCGGTAAAACATTAGGTGGTGTTTTTCATAATGATATGATTGATTATCATCCAGACACGCTTAATCCAATCGTCGGTTTTGAAGTACCCTATTGGAGTCAAATTCTGGAAATTGCCTCCAGCTGTTATGATTTAACTGGCTTGGGATACTTAGGTGTCGACATTGTATTAGATAAAGATCATGGTCCGCTCATGCTCGAATTAAATGCCCGTCCTGGACTAAACATTCAAATTGCTAACCGTGAGGGTGGATTAAAACGATATCGACAGATTGAGGCACGTCATGAAGCATTTCCTCAAGAGACCGTAACGGAGAAAGTGGCCTTCTCCCGTGAACACTTTGCACGCTCTTCCTGAGATGTAATACAACAGCTAAAATTAAACATCAGCCTCGCGCTTGATGAATAAAAAATTGTTTTAACCAAGATGAACGATTACACAAGGATAGCCCTAAGCTTCTTAGTCCAATTGAAGGCAACGAGGTACTACCGAAAAGTCGTTTAAATCCTTCCATAGCTGCAATCACATGCCATACCTCAGATTTTCGTTGGCGTTGATAACTGGCCAACGCTTTTCGCAAATTATTTTTATTTTTTTGAGCATCAATACAATTAAGCCAAGTTGCAACATCGGCAAGACCTAAGTTTAGTCCCAAACCTGCTAAAGGGTGAATCGTATGCGCAGCATCGCCGAGTAACATCCATTGCTCACCAATATATTGCTGTGCATGGCGCATCTGTAAAGGAAATTTATAGCGAGGGCTTACTAATTTAAGCGCGCCTAATTTGCTTGCAAAAAAATGCTCCACTTTCTGACAAAATTCAGCTGGCAATAATGCATAATAATCCTCTGCTTTTATTGAGTCCAAAGACCAGACAATAGAGGATTCGTGCGGGTTCGCCAGCGGTAAAAATGCTAACGGACCATCGGGATGGAAAACCTGGTAAGCAGTATCATTATGCGGTTTTTCTGTAGCCATTGTAGCGACTATCGCCTGTTGTGCATAAGACCAGGTTGTTAACTTGACCTCTAATTGTGCCCGCGCCTGTGACTGTGCTCCATCAGCAACCATAAGCAAATTACCGGTCCAGATGTCTTCACCGCTGATGACTTTGAGTTTTGGCTGAGTAGTAATCGTCGTTACTGGATGTTCAGGATAAAGTTCAATCGCCGAATTCAGGGCAATTTTTTTAAGTAAAGCTGATTTGAGCACGGATTCTTCAATGATGTATCCTAAGTTCTTAGTCCCAATATCACGCCTATCGAAATCGATAGCCGCGTTGGTTCTGCCATCCCAGACATGCATATGTGTGTAAGGTGCAAGACGTTCTTGTGCTAGTAAACACCATACATCCAATTTTCTTAATAATTGCTCCGAAGCATGGTTAATTGCAAATACCCGCGGATCAGCTTGAGTCTCAAGCTCTGCTGGTAAAGGTTTTGCATCCAGGATGACTACCTGATAACCACGATGAGCCATTCCTAATGCAGCCACAAGACCAACGACCCCGGCTCCTGCAATAATTATCTCAGAGTGTTTCATTGGTTTTCTCCTTATTCGCTATCTGGTGTAATCCTATTCCACATACTAAATCTGGAATAACACCAGCGAATCCTCCGGCATATCGTGCTAATAATTTTTTAAGAGGATTAATATTATCCAATGCAGCTAAACCTAAACCGCGTAAAACACCCAAGCCGGGTAAACGATTACTAAAAAGGTTAATGAGCCCGTCGGTAAAATAGGTGATGATTTTCTGATCTTGAATACGCATACGTGTATATTGCTGTAACATATCCGGCGATAACCCAAACTGACTGATGCATTGGATTAAAGTAGCAACATCACGCAATCCTAAGTTAAATCCCTGCCCCGCTACCGGATGTAAGGTATGTGCGGCATTGCCTATAAATACCACAGAATCTTTTGTTTGCTGGGGCATGATTACTTGTTGCAGTTTGAAGGTAGAACGCGTGCCCATTTGGGTAAATCGTCCTAACCGAAAACCAAAATTTTGTTGCAGTTCTTGCAAAAACTGGGTCTCGGATTGATTTAATAAATGCTCTGCTTGTTGTGGCGCCACTGACCAAACCAAGGACATACGTTTTCCCTGAAGCGGGAGTAACGCTAAAGGTCCTTGCGCAGTAAAACGTTCATAAGCGCATCCATCATGTGGCCGCTCTATCCCCACATTGGTTACAATTGCTTGCTGAAGATAAATTTTAGTTACGGAGGGGAGGTTATAAAATTGCCTTAGCGTTGAATGAGTGCCATCTGCAGCAACGATTAAGCGTGCTTGAATTACTCGTTCTTCATTGTCAAAAGAGATACGCACCTGCGAAGCATTGATCACTTCCGTAACAGAAGCTGGGGCTAAGACGTGCTTTTTATTTAAGGCTTCATGCAAAACTCGATTTAAATGCTGCACCTCAACTACATAACCTAAAGGCATGTCCTGTGTTCCTTGCAACCTTGATACACCGAATTGGCGTTGCTCAGACACATGAATCATCTCAATCGGGGTCGCAAAGGGCGCTAATAGTTCCCAGATTTCTAATGTTTGAAAAATATTACGGCTCGCCGGAGACAATGCCAGCGATCGGGCATCAAATTCCGGTTGCGTTTTAGTATTTAACGGATATTTATCGACCAATAACGTCTGTAAGCCTAATTGTTGCAAGGCAAGCATTAGGGTGGCGCCGGTCAGACCACCGCCAATTATTAATACATCGACCACTTGTTTATTCACACATCAACGCCTCTATATCGGCAATCTCTACGGGTAAAGCTTTGGTTAGCACCTCATGCCCTGTAGCAGTTACCACGACATCATCTTCAATACGAACTCCAATTCCCCACCAACGCTTGTCAACCCCCATGGTATTCGGGCTGATATAAAGTCCTGGTTCTACCGTAAGCACCATTCCTGCAGCAAATGGCCGCCATTCACCAGCAACTTTATAGACACCCACATCATGAACATCCAAACCTAACCAGTGGCCAGAATTATGCATGTAAAACGGTCGATAGGCTTGCTGTTCAATTAGTTCATCCACATTGCCTTCGATGATCCCTAAAGCACATAACCCTTCTGTTAAAATTTGGATAATGATTTTTTGTACTTCATGCCATTGCACTCCTGGTTGAATTTTAGCAATTCCTGCCTGTTGTGCGCGCAATACCAATTCATAAATACTTTTTTGCTCAGGAGTAAAGCGACCATTTACGGGGAAAGTCCGAGTAATATCGGCGGCATAATTTTGGTACTCACCACCTGCGTCAATCAGAACTAAATCACCATCACGCAAGAGACAATTGTTGTCGGTATAATGTAAAATACAGGCATTTTCACCACCGCCGACAATAGGATCATAGGCAACATCGCGACACCCACGGCGCATGAATTCATGACGTAATTCTGCTTCCAGTTCATATTCATAGCGCACGTGTTTACATTGACGCAATGCACGTAAATGAGCTGCTACCGAGATATCGGCTGCTTGCTGCATCAATTTAAGTTCGGCTGGACTTTTTATTAAACGCATTTCACTGAGAATAGGGTCTAAATCCACCAGTGAATTGGGAGCCTGAATCCCTCGTCGCACCATCGCCTTCATCGCTGAGAGCGCCTGGCGTATATGCTGCTCTAACTCTAAATTTCCACCAAAAGGAAAATAAATACACGCTTTATCTGCAAACAATTGCGGTAGCTGTGCAGAGAGTTCCTCTAAGGGAAAGGCATTATGCATTCCAAGCTCCTGGATTGCCCCTTCCTGCCCCAAGCGTTTTCCAGTCCATTGTTCTTCTGCAGGGTTTCGAGAACGATTGAATAGTATACAATGATCCTGTTCTCCGCCATAGATAAGGAGCAGCGCATCGGGTTCATTGTAACCCGTTAGATAATAAAAGTTGCTTTGTTGGCGAAAACGATAATGAGTATCGGCATTGCGGATAGACTCTGCGGCTGCAGGGATTAGGGCGACACTTCCTGGGGTTAATTGCCTTGCCAGTTGTTGACGACGCGTTTTATATTCCTCAAAAGTGATCATGATTTTCCTTTCTTAACCTTAATGTGCAATATCGCCACCACGCTTACTCATCGCTAAATCGCCGTGTAAACGAATGACCGCCATCCGCGCATACTCGCTTACTTCCATCAATGCGCGCTCATCTTCTTCGTCAACCTCAAGGCTATCGCAATCGAGCTCGGCGAATTCAATCATATGTTGTAGTGCATCTTGTGCATCTTCTTCAGAAAACTGCTCAACACCTACCCCAACTAAGGTCAATGCCTGCGTAAAGCCATCACACCATTCGCTAAATGCTCGTGCCCTTAATTCTAAAGATTCCTCCGCGCTGGGAAGCATCATTTGAAATTCAAAGTCAAAATGACTAATTTGTTGTTGGCTAATAGAGAATACCTCAAACAACGCTAATATTGCCTGACGGCTGGCCTGATCTTTTTTATTATCCAGTAGCGCGCGAATGTAAGCCTCTCCCTGGGCATCGGCTCCGGCACATAAATAGCCACACATCATTCCGTGTAAAGCACTTGCAGATACAGGTAATGATAAGAATGCGATGGCATCAACAAATAGCTCGTAGGGAGGTAAGGACAAGTGTTCTTTTTCAGCGGACATAGTCGTCTCTTAACTTAAAACATGCCTCATAATAACTGATTTAAAGGGCCAATTCATCTCACTATTTGCTGGAAACAGACAAAATTGTTACTATTTAGTAAATAAGAGACATCCCTATTAAAAGGCTTATCATGACGCAGACTAAAACATGCACGATTAAGATACTTAATAAATCATATGATATTAAATGTCCAGAAGGTGAAGAGGCCAATTTACTGTCTGCTGCACAAAAACTCAATCATCAAATTACGATTAACAAAAAGAAAGCCAAACAACTAAATGATTATCATATCCTCTTGCTCGCAGCCATCGATATCAGTCATGAGCTCATCTTGTGTAAAAGTCAGCAAGCACAACAACATCATCAGGTTACCGAATTCATCAGTTCTTTAGAGAATAAAATTAATCGCATGGTTCATGGCGAAAAAATTATTAATGAGGGTGGTAAGTAATTTAATAACGAAGGTAGCTAGGATAAGG
>Ga0209960_1001213_pt1 | contig 37359 bp, 15 predicted proteins | sample ThiBiot_500_plan_2_FD_183947 | JGI IMG/M metagenome (GOLD analysis project Ga0209960, IMG submission 183947) | Wastewater bioreactor microbial communities from Cape Town, South Africa - Thiocy_expt_500_plan (SPAdes) | ecosystem: Engineered > Bioreactor > Thiocyanate-remediating >... | reverse complement strand
ACAACATTTGCAGTAACTTCGGCACAATATAATTGTCGAAGTTAAACTTCGCCGATGCTGTGTGTCGAAGTTATAACTTGAGCAACATTTGTTTGCCGAAGTTGAACTTTGTCCAATGTTGTGTGTCGAAGTTATAACTTGGGCAAAAATATTGCCGAAGTTATAACTTTGACACAAAGTGTAACTTAGGCACGACATATACATACTCATTTGTTTGATCTTAACTACATATGGTCCTTTAACAAACAAAGAGAATGGACCTTGCCGATTTACATAAGCATATTGTGTTGTTACTATTAAAATATATGTGATATTCAATTTCAAATAAGCAATTATTCTTAATGGACCAAAGTCACATGAGTCATCACTTCGAGCGAGTGAATTATCAATTGAATCATAAGGATTAAATTGATGTTCATAGAGATAAACAATTGTATTCAAACTGCTCTCAGTTGAGAATATGTAGAAACCAGATGTATTCACATTGATCTCTAAGGCTTCGTAATAATGATCTGGAGGTCTACAGTTAAAACTTGTATGTTTTTGGCTTTTATTATTTAATTCTGATGAATAATTCGATTGAATGATTGGTTCAGTGTCATCTATATTCTCAACGAGATATTTTCAAAGAGGATTTTAAAAAAACTTGAACCTACTTTGATGTTGCATAGAAGCATAACTGGGACCGTGAACAGTTATTGAGAAATGACCTTGTTCAAGTTGTTGAGCTGTTGTTACAATTAATAGAAATGAACTATTCGCCGGACGATACAAAGTAATTTTAAATTGATAGTTATCATGACTATTATCATCTGATTGTATTTTGTTTATATTAAGATCGAATAAAGTGAAGTTATTTTCATAAATATATCCAACTAAATCTTTACTACTGTGACTTGTAATTGTGTAAAGTCCTTCTTCTTTCGTGTGAATTTCAATCATTTCACAATAGTAATTTAATAATCTGCAGTCTTTAAGACGATGACATTGATGACTATTGACTGACAAATTAGATGAATAGTTTGTTTGTACAAATTCTCTAATTTCTATTGAATATAAGAGAAGATAAACTCTTTTTTCCCTTTAAAAGTTATTAAATAGAATTTTTTACCGCAAATATTGTTTTTCATGATTTTTTGTATTCGATGATTAAATTGATCAGTGACATAAATATTTCCATAACTATCAAATGACATTGTGACAGGAGAAGATAATTTATCGTTTGTTGAACCTTCTTCACCAGAACATCCAAAAATACAACGAAAACCATTTTCATCTGAACCAATTATTCGATGATTTCCATAATCAACAATAAAAAGATATTGATCACCATCGAGAACAATTCCTGTTGGAATAAAAAGTTCGATTGTTAGTTTTTCAGATCCTTTTCCTGCAACAGTTATTCCATTTTGTTGATTAAATCGAAATAATTGAATTCGATTATTGTCACGATCTGCAACATATAAATCTAAATTAATCTCAACGAATATTCCCCAAGGACCATAGAGCATATCCGATTGAGATCCTCTAACACCTGTTCCAGCAACGATTGTTGTTTTGTCATTTGACCATTTTTTATCAACTCGATGATTATGATACATTGAACAATATAAATTCTCATAAATATCGATGAAAAGACCATCACATGATGATGTAACATTCAAAATTGGTATCCATGTTTCATTTTCTCGAATCCATCTATCAACACGACGATTCCTCATTCCATGATCAGCATAAATATCACCGTTCGTTGTTACAAATATTGACTCTGAATCTGATAAACTACCCTCGATAGTTTTTGTTGGATTGAGATGATTTTCATTTTGCCAAATACGTATTTGAGCAGTTTGTTGATTGACTATATAAATTGAATTGTTTGAATTGACAAAGATACCAGACGGAAATTGGCCCACAAAACTTTCATTGGCAAAAGTCGTTGCTTTTGAATTCCAAATTGTGTTTAAACAAAATCTTGGTTGATTATACGAAAGTGTCAAAACTACAAAGTCAAAATGAAAAGATTTTCGAACAATTTTCCGCACACTTACGATCAGATTTCTTTGATAAAGATATCCTTTGTATTCGATGATTATCTCGATCGGTAACATAAATATTTCCATAGCGATCGAATGACATTGTTTGAGGAGAAGATAATTTATCGTTTATACAACGAAAACCATTTTCATCCGAGCCAATTATTCGATTATTTCCATGATCAACAACAAACAGATGTCGATCACCATCGAGAACAATTCCTGTTGGTGAATTCAGTTCGATTGTTAATGGTTCTGATCCGTTTCCTGCAACAGTTATTCCATTTCGTTGATTCCTTCGAAATAATTGAATTCGATTATTCCCAAAATCTGCAACATATAGATCTAAATTGATATCAACAAATATTCCCCAAGGATGATTGAGTGTATTCAATTCAGATCCTGCAACAGTTATTGTTGCACCATTTGACCATTTTTTCTCAACTCGATGCTTATCCAACATTGAACAATATAAACTTTCATAAATATCAATGAAAATAGCGTAACATGTTGATGTAACATTCATCATAACTGATGTCCATGTTTCATTTTCTCGAATCCATTTATCAATTCGACCGTGATTCACTTGATTACCAACATAAATATCACCATTGTTTGTCACAAATATCGATGATGGATTTGATAAACTACTTGGAATCTTTTTTGATAGTTTATCATTGTTCCAAATAAGAATTTCATTAGTTTTTTGATTCGGTATGTAAATTGAATTGTTTGAATTAATAAATATGAGAGTTTCATTAGCAAAATTAGTTGCATTTGAATTCCAAGTTGCATTTGGACGAAATCTTGGTTGATTGAATGAAACTTCTACAGCCGTTAAGATACCAATAATATTATAAAATAGAAGAAAATCTCTCCAAACTCGACTAAACATTTTAAATGAATTAATTGCCTGAAAAGACTTTTTGTTTTATTTAAATATTGTTAAAACAAAAACAAAACAATTAGCTTTGTTAATACTGATATAAATCACGTTTATTTGCTTCTATCAAAGCTAAATAATTACACATGAAAATTATTGTTTTAAACTTGGTTTGTTGTCTATCAAAATTCTCCTCCTACGTACTCATGAGTTTTGATTCTATTATGCCAATCGTTCTAACTAACGGTCTACATAATCTGGTTCGAGTGTACATCTGAAATCTGTTTTTCGAAATTGAATTTCGTTCAGGAAATATATATATAATGACTGTTTGAGATTCTTCGTAAAACTTATTCTTAAAATTAGTGATCCGATCAGAAGAAGAGTAGAATGTGGATCTTTGACTGATGTTCTAACTCTATCTGTCTATGTAATTAAACTCGATAGAAGGAAAGCAAATCTTAGTCATCTTTCTCTCTACTCGTCCGTTGTGTCGAGTGTAAATCTAGTTTTATTTGATTTCATAATTTATAGAAACGTTTCGTTCTCTTAGTACAGTCGACATCAAATTCACATTTTTTTTCTTCATTTTGATCAACTGTTTAAACATTGATTACAAAGGCCTGATATTAATGTTTGTAAATGGATTTTTATATTCATAAATTGAACCTAAATATCGATAAGTATTTTCAATTTGTATATGATAAGATCAATCTAAAGTTTTTTTGGTTTTAACAAGACGATCTCTCTCACTACTATACTCTACTTCTCTTTTGCATTTTTACTCTTGATGAAAAAATGTGCAACCTATTGTATTGATGTTACTCTATACTATTTCAAAAAATCATCTCCTGGTTTTTCCTCTGTTCCAGATCAATCCTCAAACATATTCTACGAGATTGACGAAGCTGTCTCTTCTTGAAGATTTCGAAATAATTTGTTGTATTTCATAAACCTCGTCTTACTTTTCACTTTTTAATATTTTATGCAAAATACTTCTCTCTTTATTGTTCTAATATTGTTTTGTTTTCGTTTTTCATCTAGTGATATCGATATTGTTCATATCTTTCATAACTTCTCTATTATTTCTTAATGTTCTATTGTTTCGAATGAGTGAATTATTCACTTTAATGGAACTGTCACGATCTACTAAGATCACAGCTTTACATTCAAGTCATCGAAATGTTAATCATTTAAAATAACTTTTTTAGTGAAAAGAATAAAATTGCTATAACACAGATATTCTGAAAGTGTTGATACATAAACGTGAGTGTTCTTTACTGGTGAAATAAGAGTTTATTCGGGTACATCGAGTTCTGATGGTTCGATTGTTGATCGTTCAGATCAAACTCTTGATTCGAGTATTTTTCATCAATTAAGAATAATAAATCCCATTTTTTTTATTCCTTTTATTATCATATTTTAACTTTTGTCAATATCAAATCGTTGAATTCGATGATTCTCACTATCGACAACATAAAGATTATTCGCACGATCAAATACTAAACCTGTTGGATGATGTAACTGATTTGATCCTTCTCCTTGACCATTTCCACCGACGACAACACGACCTTCTTTCGAACCTGATGGCCAACACATAACTCGATTATTAGAATAATCTGCCACAAAAACATCATCGTTTTCATTCACAACTAATCCTTGTGGATTCGATAATTGTTTAAAATTATTCCCATAACCTTGTCCACCAGCAACAATAATTCCTTCTTTTGCATCTTTCAACCATTTCATCACACGATGATTGTTACAATCTGAAACATAGATAGAATCTTCTCGATCAACGAAAATATGTTCCGGAGAGTAGAGTTGATTGAGTTTATCTCCTTTTCCATTTCCACCTGCAACAATAGTTCCTTGTTTTTCATCTTTTTTCCATCTTTTCACTTCATTTCTCCCGTAATCGGAAACGAACAAATCTCCTTTGTTATTCATCGTTAATCCAAGACATGAAATATCTTCAATGAGAATTTGTCTATCATTTCGATTTTCTAATGACCATCGAACAACTCTTTCATTTCCACCATCACATATAATCAAAGATTTCTTATTTTGATCCAAAATCACATCATATGGATAATTCAATTGATCGATTCTGTCTCCTGGTCCATTTCCTCCAGCAACAACTTCACCATTTCTTTCACCAAATTTCCACTTAATAATACGATGATTTTCACTATCAGCAACATAAATATTTTGTTGTTGATCATCAACATAGATTCCAACAGGTAGATTGAATTGATTTAATTGATTTCCTGGTCAATTTCCACCAGCAATCGTAGTTGCTTGTTGTTTCCATTTGAGATTAGTAGTAGTTGGAGTTGGAGTAATATTAATCAATAATTTGTTAATGAATGTTGATGATGAATCTTGTTTAATTTGAATGTAATTTGTTTGATAAAGTTGATTTTTAAGATCTTCTAATTGTATTTGAAGTTGTTTCAAAATAATTTCATTGAAATCTTTCTTTTTAACAATTGTTTGGATTTCTTCAGTAAACGAACGCAATTTAACTTCAATAGTTTGACCATATTGCTGAATAAGATTTCGTTGTTCTTCAGCTGTCTGTCGAATTTTTTCGATGGATATTCGTTCCCATTGAGTAATTTGTTGTATTAATGGATGATTATTTTTCTGATCATTCAAAGTTTGTGCAAATTGATTTCGTTGATCTTCAATTTGATGAAATTGTAATTTCAATTCCTCATGATGTTTCATCAAATCATCGACACAAAAATGTTGTGAACATCCCGTACATATATAAGTTGTTATTTCTTCTCGACATGCATAGCATTTCATCATTGTATTCGATGTAGCCATGATCTTTTTTTTTCTTTTAATGCACACTGTTGTGTTCTTTATTTTGTCAAGAGCTTTTTATTATCCTTTAACAAAAAAAAGAAGAACGAAAATAAATACCGATCGTTATCGCTTTTCTTTCCTCTCACAAAATCGACGACTGAGTTTCGTCATCAGTAGATGTCTTCTAGGAAGAACGAGCACAAATAAAAATTTGTTTGACTTCGATTTGTTTACAGTGACAATTAGTTTCCCGTACTATTCTGTAATTAAAATCGAACCCAATTTTTCTGGAAAATTTACGGTTTTTGAGATTCGACGTAGGCATATTTTCGTTAAAATTATTAATTTTGATGAATTAAAAGAAGATCTGTTATGCGGCTTGTCGACGCGTAACGCGACACTTCAGTTCGGATTTTGATTTCACTGACCATTGGATGTTCTAGAGAATACTCGAAAGTGTAGGAAAACGTATTTTGTTACAAGAAAAGTTGATCATTAGTGAGATATTAAATTTTCCAAGCATCGATCACTATTACGAGTTTATAAAATCGATGTTCTTTTGGCCTCAAATGCAAATAAACACACAACCTATTTTTTTTCATATGACCCTCCTTACACTTGAGGGAATTAAGGATAGAGACGGTAATGTTCTTATATACAGTCTATATTCATGTTCCGAACTTTTCCGTCGAGTCCCTTAAGCAAGGACGAAACGATCATCGTAAGTAGTTTAGAGAAATTCATATAAACTCACTCTAAAAAAATTGAACCAAAATTTAAAGAATACTTTTATTTAACAATAAATACAACGATATAAACTAATTTCGAAACTGAACGTTTTAGCTCGATTGATTGAGCCATTCGATCAAATCGATTTGATTCATTTGAACAACCCTTTTAATTCCATTGAGATTGTTGGTACAATGATCAAGTTTGAAAAGAACTGCTGCAAGTTTTTTAAATTTTGATTCGATCTGATCTCGATGGCCGAATTCAAGACAAATCGTTTTGGCAACATCGGCTGTATTATAGTTGCTTAGCATCTTTAAAAGACTCTTCAAATCAGTTCGTTTCTGATAGAGATCGAATAGTTGCTGAAAATGCTTCAAATAGTCCAAATCTAAGATCAGTTCGTCACTCGTCTTTGTCGACTTGGTACTGTTAACAAACGCTAATTGCTTTGCGATCTTCGAGTGTCGTTTGCGTTCAGCAATCGGATTCGAAAAAGCGTCGTCATCGTTGTCAATACCAAACTTATCAATGATACATTTCAAAAGATCCAACTGCTCTTTGTTGTCAAGTGAATCACTAGTCGCTGATGCCATCGTTCTCATTTCGTTTAGTTTTAAGACAACAAGACCATTATTCGATTTGACGTTGTTCAAGTCGAATTTGAAGCAAATGTTCTTGCCGACTTGTTTTATTTCATTAATCTTTGTTTCAACACAGGCGATTTCATTTTGAATTTGATTGAGGAATACTTTCTTTTTTTCAATCAAATCGTCTTGAAATTTCTTGAAAAGATCGTGTTTTCTATTGTTTGCCGATGGTTTCGGTCTGATAATATCCTGGTCGTCCAACTTGGTCTGCTTATTTCGGATTTGATTGAACAACAACAACAGTTCGTTGTTTCGATCGTCCCAGTTTGCATTTGTCGTTGTCAGATCGGTTATAATGCTGAACTGCGTCGATGTTTGAGTCTGAGTGTTGAGACTCTGTTTCACTTGCTGAGCCAGCTGTTGAGTTTTTTTAAGAAATTGACTGTTTTTTTGCTGTGCTCGCTGCTTTACCCCTTTCTGATCCATCAGATCATCATGTTCCTGCTGCAATCGTTCGATGCCGTCCTCGATCACGGCGTTGAGATCGTTCGTTCGACTCTCGTTCTTGTCAATTGCTTCTTTAAGTTTCGCTTTCATATCGCCCTTCTTCGACTGATTTTTCTTTCTCGCTTGGGAGCGTCGTTTGGTGCCATCGTTGAGCTGATCTTCAGCCGATTTTCCAGCCGCCTGGTCGATGCCTCTTTTCGAATGGCGCTGATCGTTCTTGTCAAACGCGTCAGTGTCCCAGGTTTCGGGTGCATGGGGAGCAAATGGTACCGAACTTTTACTCCATTTGGTCACTTTGATACGACCTCTTCCGGTCTTTGATTTGGTAAAAAAGTGCCGTTTCACTATGATCTCGTCGTAGCCATCGGCGCCACCAAGCGCACCTTTGCCACCCTCGCCCGGTTTTCCGTCTTCAGCGTTTGTTGTCGAATGATCTTTGCATTCGGCCTGAGCGGAGAACGATTCTAGCGCACTTTCGCCGTTCATTTCAATAATGAGAAAGCCACTTTGACCACCGTAGGCGCCAACACCTGCTGCACCGCCACTGCCACCATTACCACCCGGTGTTCCCTTGGTTCCATATTCGATATTGTAATATCCATCAGAAACCGATCCCGACAAACCGTGATCCGGTACTTTGCCATCCTTTCCATCCTTTCCAGCTGTTCCGTTACCACCATTGCCACCATTGCCGCCCTTACCACCTTCGCCCCCAGACAATCTGATTTTTTTTACGTTACTCGAGCCGCGAAGCTTTCGTTGCGCGATGAGAGAAAAATTGCCACCGTTTTGCCCAGGCTCGCCGTCTTCGCCTGGTGCTCCGTTAGTTCCATTTTCGCCGTCATTTTTGCCATCCTTGCCGTCTCTTCCGTTTGCTCCATCGTTGCCGTTAATACCACTGAGATCAATTATCGTGTCTTTACGTACAAAATCAATCACTTCGCCAACCAAGCTTAAATTGACACCGTGCCAGCGATTGGAGTCGATGGACAAGTCAGCAAAAACGCAAATGCCGATGAACTGCACCTCAGCTATGGGCAGATGATGTTTGTTGCTGTTGGCTTCCAAGTCATTTTCCAACTTGGGCAGCCATTCGGAAAGAAAGATGCTGTGACCGCGTACGATTAATATGTCGCCTTGTTTGGTCAACTTGGCCGGCTCGAAAATCGCCTCAATGTATTCGAGCAGTTCAATTTCGGCCGCATCCTCCACTTCTTCGGATAAATAACTACGCAACGAGCTTTTCTCGTCGTCGTCCAGTTCGATATCAAGCACATCAGCCAATTGAACGATTTGTTCGGGGAATTCGTCAAATTGCCCCATTATTTCCTGAAGTTTTTGGCGTTTGGCGCTTGTGGGACCGATGTATTGATAGTATTCGAGTTTTTCGCGGATTTGTTTGATTATTTTTAAATATAGTTCGGCTTGTTTTTGCCTTTCGAGGCTTTTGCGCAGATTTTCGTCGATCAGACCTATCTCGAGATTGTCCCTCTTTTCTTTCTCGATGATGAACTCGTCGATCGAATCGATAAAGACTTCTTTGAAGTACTTCAGTGAATCTTCCGTGGTTTCGAGCGACAGACCGAGATCACTTAATTCTGACCACAATTCGAAAGGTGTTATCGATTCCACGACGTTATTTTCTTCGTCCAATGGCAACAAATAGAACAGAATGTTTTCGCTAAAACACTTTATTGTTTTACATTTTAAGAGCTCGTTGAGAACGAACGTCTTTGTCAGATCACCAAACTCGTCGAATTTGCCCGAATATGTGTTCTCGGGCAGATGATGACTTTTCCTTATTTCACTTGTAAGCCATTGGGTGCAAGCGTTCTTGATCACCAGCTCGGGTGTGATCGTTCTGGAAATCGTCCGATAACTGGTGAAATAAAGACTCAAATTCAATCCGATAGCTGTTCGAAACGTGTTGTCACTCTTGTTGTGAATTATTATAATCGGAGTTTTGCCAAATTGTTGTCTCGATAAATCGATGCGTTGATCGTTGTTGAATGTTATCAGTTGAATATTGGCTTTGTACGAATTGCCATTTAAAACATCGATCAGTCGTTCCGTTTGAAGCAAAGGCATCGATTCGGATAGTTTTCTCTCGATTATCAATTCTTGAAAGATTTTCTCAACATTCTTCAAGTGACTACTCATTGCCAAATGATCGTCACTTTCGGATTCATTCAATTGATCATTGGTGAAATGCAATGCCAAACATTCAACTGGCGTTTTACGACTTATCCAGTTCATTTTGTACTCGTCGGATTTGTCATCAAGTGCTTTAAGATCGATACTAATCAACTTCTCTCGTTTGAACACGTTCACTATTCTCACTAAAATATCGCAATTTTTTACCGTTAGAGACTCTTTCTGATCGTATTTGGCCACTTTTTTGAAGATCTTCTTGTTCTGTTTCTCGTAGAAACGACGTCGAGCTTTGTTGATGAAAGTCTCGTAGAGTTCTTGACTGTTTGAATTTTTCAAATGATCTGAAGAAGTTATCACAGCACGTCGCATTTTGACAATCGATGCCAATCGAAAATAGATCATCGGATTGCTTTGTCCGAATCCAGCGCCATCTTGGTTCATGTTCACTCGTCGTCGCATGCGCTTTTCGATCAGCAATCGATCGTTGAGTTCGCTCTCCTCGCAATAATGTTTCACTGTTTGTCGATAGATATCAGCACGCTTCACATGAACAAAATGGATCGATTGTTCGATCGCTGTTTTTAGCTTCACGTTTTCAAGCATTTTCTTTCTTAACATATTGAGTTTGTTGATGCGTGCGAGCAAAGCATCGTATTCGACGAGTGCTCGAGAAATGTGCTTCATTGCTTGGTCATATCGTTTCTTGTCGACGAGCAAATAAACTAGATTGCGTCGTAAATCAGGTAGTGTTTTGAGAAATCGCACGTCGAGTTCGGTTTCAACGAATCGTCGACCGCGTTCACCGCTAGCTTGAGCTGATTCGACGAATGATTCAAAGTGTTTGCAATAGATCTCCATTTCGTCGACTTGTTTGCTTGTTTGTCGCTCGATTTCGACGAACATCTGCCGCAAGTCATTCGAATCGATCTTCTCCTTGAGCTCTTTGTGTTTTCGTATTTCGACTACACTCGATTTGCCGTTTCTCAGCAAACAATTCAATGATTCTCGATTGTTACAATTCAATTCGAAGAACTCGGTGCCTTGCGCATCTCGTAATCGAATCAGTTTAACGTAAAGCTTCAATACTCTCTGGTTCTTTATCTTCACACCGAATATTTGGTCAACGAATTGAACTGGGTCATTGATTACGTTGCTGCATTTATTTGCTTCATTCAGTCGTTGTTCTTTGCTTATTTTTCGTTTCTTTTTCTGCTTTGAATTCGGATTGTTAGTGTTGATTAAAAGCTTGAAAAACTGCAAAATGATATTTTCAGAGTGTGTGTCGCATTGGAAATTTGTTGGTTGTAGTACTTTGAACATGTCGGCTAGATGATGCAATCGGGTGAGATCGCTAAGTTCGTAGAGTGCGAGCAAGCGCTGAAAATGAGCTTCGTACAAAAACGGATTCAACTCGATGGAACGATCGAAGAGTAGAGCAACGTGTTTGTCGAGTGCGATCTCATTCTCGATCTCACGAAGAGCTTGTTTGTAAATGTTGACAAAGTTTTGCGTTTCAGCACTTTCCAATGTTGTCTTGGCAGGTGCAATTGCTGGGTGTTTGATGGCGCAATAATCTGATGCCCGAATGAAATCCCGTTTGGCTTTGGTCAAATAGTCCAGTTTTTCGATCGTCTCCCAACTGTATTTATCCGATAAACGCTTATTGATCAAGCCTCGCATTTCGTAGGCTTTGCTCATTTCGATCTTTGAATCTGTCGATAAGTCATTGCGCAGGATTTCCAGGGCCAATGTCGCATAATCGATCGCTTTTAGTGCGTATGCTTTATAAAAAGGCTTTTTCTGGTAATAAATTTTGACCAGATTGAATAAATGCTTCCATTTAGTTGCCGATTTAATCTCTTTTACGATAAATGTTTCGTAAGCTTTCAGTTTCTTTCTCAAGTTTTCTTTGCACGCGTTCGCTAATTCGTTGGCCTTCATCAACTCCTCTTCTTCGGTCAATGATTCCGACGTTTCAGTCGGTGCTGTTGAAAATGCTTGATTGCTCGCATTGTAAAGAGAACTGTGAGTTTCGAGCGGTGACTCGTCTTCACTCGAGGGCTCTTCTAAATCGAGCGCTGTGCGGAAACTCTGAATGAAGAGAAACTTACGCGTTTCATCGTAGATCGAGATTCTCTTTAGATTGGTTCGAATCAAATCGATTATCTTTTCGATTTTCGCTTTATTTTCGTCGGTGATTCGATCAAAATCATTTTTGTTATCATCGTAGATTTTCGATGAGTTCAATAGTTGCTGGATGTAAATGAGATAGGCACTATTCAGCGCAATTAAATGATCCTTTTCTTCGATCGGTTCCATTTTGAGTTCAATGAGCAGGTCGAGATTGCGAACTACTTGTCCGTTTCGTGAGGCGAAAAGAGCAGCAGCTGTATCTTGCGTGATTTGACCGTCTAAATAAAAGCGTTTGTAGTCAGCGAGCGTTTGCCAATGATTCATAGTTTTCAAATAGTTGAGTATGATGTCCAATTGTTCGCCATCAGTGCAAATGTTGACGTAATCATTACAAGCGAGCTTTTCCCAGATCGTTCGTGTCATTTTCGGATGTTTTAGCGAGTCGTTGAGGACGATGTTAAACAAATACTTTCGGTATTTTCGCATGAGCATGCGAATGTACTGCTTGAACTTGAAATCGTCGTGCAGCTCTTCGCGAAACAAGAACTTGACCATTTCCAACGGTCGCTTCAGCTGAAGAATATTTCGCATCAACTCGCCGAATATCAGTTTCAGTTTGATCTTGATGTTACCGGATTTTTTGAAATTCTCCACGCTATGCACAGTTTCATCGGCCATCTGCTCTTGTTGATTTTTGAGCACCTTGAGCATTTCCTGAAATAAGACTTGGCAGCGTTTGTAGTTGATCGATTTCATCGAATCGAAAGCGTCGCTTAGTTCATTCGAATACATGTTGAGTTTTGTCTGCACGGTCTCAGAACGACTCATTCTCATTCGAGCATAGTCATTTTCAATCACCGAATATTGATCGTCGCAAGTGAATTGTTTGAAATATTCACTATTCATCTCGATTACTTGAAGATTTTTGGCGTATTTTGCTCTTACCAAATCAATTAACTCATCCAAGTCGTCCATTTCGTATTCATACGGTTCCATTGGAATCATTTGCTCATTCAAGGCAGTTTTTCGAGCTTTCAACTCATTTTCATTGTCATTACTTATGTGTTGAAGCTCTCGCTTCAGATCTAAATTATCGAAATTTTGATTTGATCTTTTGAGTCGTTTGATTGTTTCAGATTGATCTCGTTCGAAATTGAGAGGATTGTTCAAATGCGCCAAATCTGCTTCATTGAGATCGCCATTGAAACGAGTTGAATAGTTCCTATCAACTGCTTTTGACGAGATCTTGGTTGAATCGACTTTGAAACGCTGATCATTCGTCAAGTTCGCTTGTTTAGAAACAAGGTTTGCTGCTACTGAGGCTGAATGGTCAATCTCGGAATAGTTTTGATTATCGTTCGTCTCATCAAGATCGAGTTGAAGATCAAGATCATCGTAAAAAGTCGTTGTAAGCGATCTTCTTTGACTATTTCTTGATGCAATCTCAATCGCATCGGTGTTTAAATCCACACGTTTCGCTGTTTGAACGATTTCATCTGAACGAAGCGCTTTCAAATCAGCCAAAAATGATTGATCAAGATCATCGAACGTTTTCTTGGCGTACAACCTTTGCTCAGTGCTATCATTTATCGGTGAACTGCGTGACTCATCGGATCCAACGACTTGATCACCATCCGGTCTTGTGTTCAGCTCGTTGGCATTTTGCATACTGGTTGCCTAATGTTTTCTTCAATATTAACACAGTATAAATAGTAAGTTAACAAAAGTGAAATTCAATAACGTACCGTCACAGCTTTATTCGCGATTGTTAAGCTCTTTCAAGAAAATATATCTGAAATAAAAGTGTTTGATCAATTTAAAAAAATAAATTCATAAAGAAAAACGAAACAGTGGTTCACATGAAGCTTTCAATGTTTCAATTGTTAATGCCTCATTTATTTTAAAATATACTTGGTGACAAAATCCTTTAGGACTTCAAATGACTTATCAATACCTATACTAAACATCATTGTCAATAAAAATGGCCATCTCAATCTTTTGTTGTCACTTAATATTGTTGAAGTTTGTTGATTCCTTGCCAGTTCTTTGTAAAACCATACGGACAAATTGTGCCAAGTGACCATTCGAGTATTAATCTTAATTTGATCGACTTTTAATTCGTCATACTTGATTTCGGATTTAGCTATTATGGAATAGGTGCCGAGTTGATCTTGTCTGGCTGTGCGACCGAGCATTTGCACGAAAATATTCTTATGCATCGGATAGTAGGTGATGAGCAAATGCAGGCCATCTTTGACGTCCTTGTAAACTAAAATATCAGCACCACGCGCGATCACACGCGAAGCGATCGTGATCGTCTTAGCATAGCCGATCAAATTGAGATTCGCATCGATGTCGTCCTCTTTCTCAATGTATAGCAATTGGCATTGTGATAAATGAGCGTCGGTCTCTTTCTCTTTTATCAGTGTTTCTTTGATCAATTGAAAATCCGGTTTGGTTTGTTCGTTGCTTTGCAATTCTGTTTCGGCAAATATCAACACTGGCTGACTCAGACAGCGCTCTTTCAGATCCTGCATGATTTCATCAATAAATTGACTCTGTTCATGGACGATCAAGTTTTTGACTTGTTTTCGATTTTCGTTGTTGCGCTTTTTGCCGAAGAATGGCGGTATATCGTAAAACAGCGAAGTGTCGAATAGCGAATTAAAGCGTCCAGTGTCTTTCCCTTCCACGCTGCCTGAAAAGCCGATGACTTGCTTGAATTGCTTGAAAAAAGCCGTCGGATAGAGAATGATGGCGAGCATTTCTGCTCGACCATTCTTGGCCAAATAATCAAGAAAATTTCCCACATAGCTATGTTCTTTACCCAAATTATCGATTTTGATCTTTGCATTGGAGTTTTTCGAATCACGTTTTATAGCATCGTATTGAGTTTTTGTACTATCGTACCATTTAGTGAATAAACCATCAAGACTTTGGTTACAAGCCTTCATAAAATCACTTCCTCCGAAATATTGCTCGAGATCATTCTTGTTGACTGGTAACTCAGCAGTTCGTTGGGACTTTGATCTCACGTCGAAATAGTTGATTCTCTGACTAAAGTCTTCCGAGTCCAAAACGAGACTGTCAAATTCGTCGAGTACGAGAATGGCATTCTCAAAGTCCGGATATTTAATCGGTTGGCCATTTATCAAACTGTTCGAGAATTCTCGACGTAGCATGTTAAAGAATTCGTCGAGCTCGGAGTAAATGACGTCATTCTGCATCACTTCGGATAACAAAGAGGATCGGGAACAATAGATCGAATTGATATTCGCTGCTGTGTAGAAATCGACAAAATTCTTGTGATCACGCTTGGCTAAATGGTCGTAGCAGGTGAAAACAAACACCTTGGTTGCCGCTTTATTGTTGATTTTGAACAGCTTGCGTACTGTCTCGGCAATAATGAGCGATTTGCCCTGACCAGTGCCAATTTTCATGAAAATGTTGGCGTTTTTGTTCTTCGTCAGCTGCTTGCTGATAAGTGCCAATGCGCCCGCCTGATTGTGCTGCAGATCATTGATCTTGAACGATCCTAACGATTTTTTAAATTCACGGAAACTCTTGATTGTATTCTTGCGTTCACTATTGAGTTGGTCTTGGTCGATGGTCGTTTGCATTACATTTGGATTTTGCTCTCGAAACCACTGATCAAAATCATCCTGCGAGTATTTGTAATAGAAATGCTGCATATTGATATTTTGCCCGATCGAGCTGGTCGAGTCGATCCATTGGTGTAGAGAGCGCATGTCACGCTTCATTAGACCGCTGAGCATCGTTATCAAGTTCGATTTCTCCATTTCATCACTACTGGTCGATCTGATAATCGTTTTGATGTGCTCCAAATCGTAGTTGAGGAAATTTTTAACGATTTTATCGGCATACAGTTTACGATTTGTCAAACTTTCGTGATAATCGCCTTTGAAGCCATCGGCAATACTCTCGAACGACAACTTCTTCAAATGAGCATAGTATTGCATGTACAATTCGGAAACATCAGTTTGATTGCCAACGTTATCAACAGGATCTTCTTTTTGATCATAGAACTTCTTCAAGTTCCAAAGTGTCTTCTTGAGCTCGTTGAATTCGTCTGAGTAGGATTTTTTATTGATGAGAAACTCCTTCTTGTCAGAAGACGAATCGCAGGTGAACACACGAAACACAATCGCATTCATTATGTCACAATCGAATGAATTGTCATCGCTATCGATATTTTGTGGCTTTTCTGTAGCTGTAAGATAATATGGTATGCCGAAACCAGGCACCATATCCTTGTCAACATTGAACGTACGGTGATGTTTAAAGTTGGCGTTGTGTTTCACGAGAAAATCTATCAATTTCGAGCGATCCTTGATCACATGCTTGAAGAGATGAATGTTAAGTGTTTCAGCCAATCTCAACATGAGCTTCTTCTTGTCGACTTCGCCGTTTTTCGAGTGAAAATATTCCAAAATTTTCACTTTGATCACATCATCTTTATCGATCAACTCATTGGATTCGTCATCGGCTTGCATCTCTTCGGAATGCACAGAACATTGCTTTCTAAGTTCTTCAAGAACGTAGTTGGCGCACTCCCATCTCGATTGTAGTGACCCCATTTTGACGAGTACTTGCATGAATTCGGTCAAATCGTTTAGACCTTTCTCAAATTCTTTTTGTTGCTTGAACAATTGCGATTCGTTAAAAAAGCCACGGAGCTTCGTTAGATCGAGTATTGACGAGTTTTCCTGCTCGATATCGAAGGCACAGATGTAGAATATAAGTGAGATGAACGCACCAAAACGATAAACATCAATCAGATCGCCATTGCTGACCCACCTAAAAAATTGAGAACTGAAAAAATATCGAACATCTTGCGGTTCCAATTTGAAATCGAGTTCACGAATGCAACTTCTATACGCAGGCGAGTCTTGCAGCATTTTTATCGTATTATCAGCATTGTTCTTGTTAATCACCTGCTCGCGCACTACTTCGAGGTAGTCGCACGTATTAAGCGTCTTAAGCAGTGTTTCGAAGTGCTCGAGCAGCAATTGACAATCGGATTTGTAAATTTCCATGCGAAGTTTAGCCGAATTGTCGTCATTTGCCGTTGGCTGATTCTGGATATGTTCGATGTAACTTCGATACAAATCGACTAAACAATTGTAAATTTGGTCGATCAGTATGTAACGTTTGTCCATAAATATATTTTCATTGTTCTCATTCCTAATCAGGATCTTTAGAATTTCCTCAAATGCAGTCCGATTAAAATTGAAAATGATGTAGCTGAAATATTCGAAAAACTTTTTCCAGAACTTGTTCTTCCAGAATTCTTTGTTGCGGAAAATGGCGACGAATTCGTCGATGAAATATTTCGAATTGTTGGAAGCAAATGTTTGCACGACAAGATCTTTGCAAAACGATTCCATCAATATCTCCTGAGTGTAGCCAAAGTTTTCAAGATTATTCGATTGATTGGTGTTTTTAGCAAGACTCGTGAAATAGTGCTTGATGTCATTCGGCTGCTTTTTGAGTAGCATTGTCTGAAGATTTTGTAGTCGTTTTCTGTATTCGACATCGTTCAGATTGCGTTCGGTTCCAGCGCGCAGCAAAAAACAATTGTTGATGAAATACTCGTAAAATTGCTTCACTACTTCGGTCTTTCTCTCCAAGTCTACTGCCTGACCATTTTCCAAGTAGATTATTTGCGCTGGCTTTTTGTCGATGATGCCACGTTCGAGCAGTTCGCCAATCTTATGCAGCGTCTTTTTTTCCAGCCATTTCTTCAGCTTCACGTTCAAGTCGGCCAAAGTCTGCATTTCGTCACGCGCCACTTTATAATCGTATCGAATGCTGAGCAAATAAAGTTCCACACGATGCATCGTATTGTTGTTGAATACGGCTTCGTCAGGTATATTCGATATGAGCTCTTTGAAATCATCCAAGCGCTTGCGTGCTGTTTCGCTGAGGACTTGCTGTAACTGGGATTGGACGTTGCGCTTTTCGCATACATTGAATAGCTTCGAATAAGCGCTCAGATGTTTTCGATGTTCGTCAAGGCGTTTGACAATCTTTTCTAGTTTCGAATTATTGAGATTGTTTTCGCTGAAAATGTCATTTAAATATGTTAAAACAGATTTAAATTCATTGTATCCTGCTTCATATAAAGGCATCCTATTTTAACTGAAAGTAATCTACAAAATAAACGGAAGACATTTTAAAAACAAATTTCGAACAACAACAACAACAACAAAGTCACTGATATTTGCTCATTTAAAGACTATTTTCATGCAGTCGTTTTTTAAACGAATTTCGAATTTCATAAGAAAAAAATAATGGAAATAAGATCATTAAAAAGAAAAATAAATATTGTTGTCCTACTCGATGAATTCGGTTTTCATTACTTTGGTGCTTGATTTGAATTATTAACAGAAGGTTTTTTGACGTTACGATTGCCAAGATGTATAGGTTTTTGGCCACGGACATAAGTATAAGTTTTTTTGCCGTTCTTTAATTCTCCCGGGCACCAGAAATCTGTAATTTTGTTGTTTGTTTTGTAAGTTATGCCGTTGTCGAATATCAAGAAATGGTCAGTTTCAATAAGAACACCAGGATTTGATATCATTGGGTGATCGAAAGACGGCAGTCTAATTCCCTTGTCCCCCAAAATGATTTGATTGCGATCATCTTGGCATCGAACGTGAACAGCATCACTCCAAGTGTCTGCTTTGAAGCGTCGTTTCATGTTGTCATCAGTCAACAATGAGTCACTTGGATGCAACCTGGCCCATACCGGTATTTTAGCCGTTTTAGCTGCTAAAAGTCTTCGGTTATCAAGCGAAACGTAGATTTTATTGCCTTTCTCATCGGTGAAAACGACGACATCGATCGGAGGATACTTTTGACGCCATGTATCGCCCGTGGCTTTCATATTATTAATCAATTCTGCGAGCGATATACCATCCGATGTCTGGCTGCTGATTGAAGCCTGTGTGAATTGCACGAGATTTTGATCTAAATATTTCTCTTCGACCACCGATGTCTGGTTGATTTGTGGCTGTGTCTGTGAATGATCTTCAATCCTTGACAAATGATTCCATATTGGCCGCTGACCGATCTGGTTTGTGTAATGTTCGCGAGCGTCTACATTGAATCCCGTACGCATTTCTTGCACTATGTTTTTGTCGTTTTTCAACACATTGACTACACTGTTTCGCAATTTGAGGATTTCCTTGCGATCTTTAACCATTTCCAATGCATTTTCAAGGGTCTTACCTTTGGCCAGTTCATTGGCTATCAATATGCTCGCATAGTAGCAATCGTTCTTGTTCAAATTTGATGGCAGTTCGATTATCTGCCCGTCGAAAATAACTTGCATGTGACGAACACCATTTTCATTCTTTCGTGTAATAAGTGTCACTTCTCTTTGCCCATCGTCCCTCGATAGAACGTGTCTTTGTTCATCGTTGTTCGACTGCTGTGTTGTGTCACTGTTGATCGAATCTTCTCGGATTTGACAACCGACCAGATCAGGCACCACGTGTTTCTCATAAATGCCCGCAGCTTTATCGTTGGCTATCGATTTGAATTGATCCGTAGTTGACGGCCGACGTACGTAAATATTGCCATTTCGGTCCATGAATACTCGTACTTTATCGCCGTATCTTGCCAAGACCTGATCGAGTGTTGGATTCTCACCATTGATATCGGCTTGTAGATTGACTATTGGAACACTAGTAGTTTTCAATTGACTTATATCAATTTCTTGCGCTTCGGCCTTGTAGATTTTCCAATCATCAACATATCGTTCTTCTGATACTCCCCCATTTTGTTCACTCAGCGCTGCATCCAACAAACCGATATCTTCGGAGGCTGCTTCGGCTCTCGTCGTCGGCAAAAGCTTCTCGAGGCCCCAACTAATAGCTTGATTTGCAGCTGTGTTTATCAATGGTTTCGTAATCGAATTGTTCAACTTCTGATTATACGAACGCTGTAGAGTTTGCAAGATCTGTTGCTTTTTCTTGTCTTTGAAATCCTTAAACTCTCTTTTATTGTGTGTCTCTGCGTTTTGCTGCCTTTGGTTGGCAAGATCGCGATTCACAGCATCTTGGAGGTCTTCGACAAGCGATTTCGAGAATTCGCTCACCATCTGAGTTAGTTCGTAAGTGCTCACGCCAATGTTGGCCAATGACGGAATGAAATTGAGTCTTTTGGTAAGAACGCCTCTGTTACCACCAGCCATAACATTGAAGAAGCCTTGTATGGCTGGGCCAGCGTATTTGTTCATGTTCCTAAACCATTTCAGTTCGTAGAGATTTTGCAATCGTCTACTAACGCAATCATTGATGATGTCGTTTGCGCGTTGATCGCCGTTCAATAGCTCATAGATCCGATCCATTTGATTATCTATTGTAGTCCAGCACTCGTCTAGACCTTGTTTGATCGACTCGTCGACTGCTACATTCATCGACTCGCTCGATTCGTCGGCATCAAACACTTTATCGACACCGTACGATACAACCGATGAAATAATACTCATGGCTAAATTCTTCGCAATCTCTTTGCCAACGTATTTGGTCACATTGCCACCGACTGTTGTCAACTTCTGAGCCTTGCTGAGTTTGTGAATGTTCCATGCTTTACTGATACTTTTCAATTTGGCAGCATTCTTGAGCATCGAGAAACCGAACGTAGCCACAGATGATATGGCTGACGAGATCATGCTCTGCTTCTTATTCTCCCAGTACGCTTCCCAGCTGAATTCGCCAGTTATAGCTGATTGAATACCGAAGCAGATGTCGTCGATGCCTGTGCTCAAGAGAAAATCACCTATTACTGAACCAACAAACGGCACAAACGTCTTGATCAAAACGCCAGCAACGACCTGTACGATACCGAGCGCAATCACTGCTGCTATTCCGTACCAGTTCGGTGGATCTTTTTTCTCCTCAAGTCGAAACACGACTTCAATGGCCATTTCGATAAATTCAATGAGACTTTCGGGCACTTGACGACCTTGCTGAAAAAAATAGGACTTCTCGATGTTCAGGAAACTCGTGATCGTCTTGTCATCAGGAATCTTTTTAAGTTCGCCTATGGTCTGATCGATCACGTTATATAAAGTGCCAACGGCTTCATTCAAAAGCTCTTCATTGTCATTGCTAACGATTTTCCTTTGTAACAGATAGTCTTTAACATCTTTTTTGATATTTTGTAGTCTTTCTTTGACGTCCTCGGAGCTGATGAGGCCAACGTTCACTTTAGCAGGTTTTATTAGACCAATGCTACACAAATAAGCCCAGAGACTTTCGGTGGCCGTTTCTTCTTTTTCAACTATTTGAAAATCTGACTTGGAAGCATTTGTATTAAGCGACAAAAATTCTTCTAAATCACCTTCGGAACGTTGTGCTTGATTATTGCTACTATCAGCTGTATCCGTTATTTGCACGACGAGTGTTCTGATGAATAATTTACGAAACGATTCGTGCCAAGCCTTAAATTGATCCGAATAGTTTTTTTCCATTTCTTGATGATCAAAAAATCTGTATTGTTTTTGCAGCGCTGTGTTTTGTTCATCAGCTTTGTTCGTATCACTGGTCTGACGGTGAGTATTCTTCTTTTTAATTGGCTCAGCAGGTTTTTGAAAAATGTTCTCGAAATTCACCGAATAATTTTGATCGTTTCGTTTGATCAAAAAACCTTTTTGACAAGCGTTCTCAATGTAAACGTCCAAATATGGCACGAAAATCTTTCGAGATTTCAAATCGCTCTTAAAAGTTTCCAAATCCATTTTTCCAACCGAACAATCATCCTTTCTAGCTCGTCTCTCATTGATTTTCTCTTTCAGATATCGATAGAGATTGGTTTTCGTTTGCTCATTGTTGAACAGCTCGGGCAATTCGATGATTCTGCTCTCCGATTTGGGCTTGATCTTTTTCATATAATCGTCGTTAAATTCAAATTTCGACTTGCTAACGCGCTCTGGCTTGATTCTGTTCTTTCCGTTGAGATATTTGATGAAATCTTTGGCCTTTTCTTCGTTCAAAAACTTATTGCCTGCCAAATCTCGTGGTGTAATTTCCGAGCCGATCGCATTACTAATGCTCGATATGAATATGTTCCAAATAATCGACTTCTCTTTCAACTCTTTCTCGTACTCGTTGCCATGAGTGGCCAAGCCGTTCTTACGATTCTGCTCGCTTATTTGTCGTGCCAATTGTGTGGCTGACATGAGAAACTGCAGTTCCTTCTCGATCGACTTCTTGACACCGACGAGATTCGACTTGAATGTTCGTTTCACTGCGAGACCTTCTTGATAATCGATATTGAGACGACAAGCGCTGACGTAGTAGTTGATGTGCGAATAAAAGGGATCTTTAGTCGCTTCCGAATAGTATTTCAATGCATTGGTCCAATTCTCATTGTCACGATAGGTTTTGGCCAATTTAACAAACTCGGCCGGTTCTCGCATCAATTTTCGCCAATTGTCACTCGCCAAATCGTCCTCGACACCTTTCTTGAATTCGTTGAACTTGTCGACAATAATTTGCTTTGTGTTGCCCAAATTTACCATTCCTAATAGATCCGATATCGAGTCGAGCCAAAACGCCCAGCGGTTTTTCAAGCTGTAGAGCTGCGCGTTGATGTAGGCCTCGTCATACGAATCTGATCTTTCAAGCTCTTTCTTGGCGTCTTCGTAGATTTTCGCAAAGCCGACGCACGATGGCATTATATCGTTTTTGTTGGAGCTCGACGTGCCATTCAGCAAGCACTCTTCGACCAATATTTTGGGCATTTCCGATATCAAAATCCTGTTGAGTCGTTCTTTTTCTTTTGAATTTCTCATTTCGACAAGTTGTTCGATCGTTAGGCCACGTGCGTTGTAGAGCACGTATTGACCACTGCCACGATTGCCTTTGCGTGCCGTACGACCGAACGCTTGAGCTTCGATGCGCACGTTGGCCGGCATTTTACAGACGATCACATGAAGACCACCGTTCGATTCTAAGGCGTCTGAGGTCTTGAGATCCGTGCCACGACCGGCCAAATTAGTGGCTACGATCACGTCACCTGGTCGCATCTCGTCGATCTCGAAATTCTCATACGAGCTCTTGTAGTCCATGGCGTCTGGATAGTCGGATCTGAGTCGCTCTTTGATGTCAAGCACGTCACTCACGTTGTCGCAGATGATCAGCACGGCTCGTCTGTTCTCATCTCTATCCTTGATCTGCTCGTTGACCGTTTCAAGAATTCCATCGAGCCAGCTAGTTCGATCCGAGTACATTTTACCGGGCAGTTGAATAAAAAGTTCAGGTTTAAAGCGTGGTACCTCGAAAAAGCCCACGTTATAGATTTCGCTTAGGATCTTTTGTTCCACTTGTGTGCCCAGAGTGCCAGTTACACCAGCGATGTTTTTGCCATATCGCTTGTAGTAATTCATATTCGACAAGAAAACAGCCTTCAAACTCTCAGGTGTCAGTCGTCGCGTGTGCTTGAGCTGCAAGAACTGATGGACTCCGTTGCTCCAGCGTGTAGATCCCTGCTCGGTGCCAGTCTCTTTGTCCATCACGGTGATCTTAAAATCGTCGTTATTTGATTTGCTCGAATCTTTGGCGAGAACATACGTGTCATTTGGCGACATGTATCTGACGTGAATTGCACTGTGTATCCAACTGGGCAGTCGTCTCTTGATAAAATGCATCATGTTTATATAATCGCATGATGATCCCGTTTCGTATCGCGGTATGTCGATCTCGTTTCGATCGATTTGTTCGAGGATTAAGTCTGCAATGCCCGACACCGTGTCATCATCAGCAATCATAATGAATTGATTGACGAGCTGCCAAATAATGACAAAGATTCTCTCCAATGCACGCAATGTATCGACGCTATGACTGAGGTAGAGTACCATGTTGGCCTTGTCCAAAAACATGCTGTCGACCTCGTCAACGATGACGCTGGCCACTGCATTGTCTTTCATTCTCGCGCTAATAATGTCGAGCTTCGAATCGTTTCGATTGAATTCGGTGAACAAGATGTCGCGCTCGAAACTGCCTGTTTCGCCATAGACAATGTCCACGGGACCCTTTTTACTGCAGTAGCGCAACTTTCGCACTTGTTCACTGGTCATACCGCTTGGATCGCCCTTCTCGCACGCTTCGTCACAATTGTTCGAGGTTTGAAGATCAAACATGTCAAAAAAGGCCTTGTTTTCATCGGCATCTCGAATGGCCAGTACGTTCGAGCTCGTCACAACGTCCACACGCTCGCAATTGAGCGCTTTAATAGCTGCTATTGCAGCCACGATTATTGATTTACCTTCACCAGTTGCTATTTTACCAATTTTACCTTCGTTTCTATTGATTTCGGGATTTAGAAACAACCAAATGGAAATTAACTGGGTGTCTCTCGGAAAATATCCTTTGAACAGTTTCACAGCTTGGCAAACCACCGCAATCGCTTGTTCGACGTTCTTTTTATTTTCAAGCATTTTATTACCTTCAATAAGAACAATTAAATATATTTATTCTTTCAAATAAATCATACCTTTTATGTAATTGGCCCATTTTTTGATATCATCAACGCTCCATTCGTCAATCGACTTGTTTTTCAGTTCCTCGAAACCTTCAGCTGGTTTTTGTCTTAATTTGATGATGTGCTCGATATCCTTGATCAGCAGCTGTCGGTTGTCGAGCATCGATGCAACCGATTTGTTAATGCCTTCCACTGCATCTTTTTGCATTATCCTGAACAGCTCTCTCAAGTCTCGTTTCTTGTAGCGTTGTTCGTTAGTGTAAGCCTCGATAGCCTTGTGCCATTGATTGGACGATGTCAGTTGATCAAGTAACTTGAGAACTTCTTCATTCAAAATCCAGTTTTGTTTGGCGAATTTCTCCAGAGCTAACGTAATACTTTGTGAGATTCGCTTTTCGTTCTTACAGCACTTGTGGATCAACTCAATCAGATTGTACATGATGCTCTCGTTGTGTATGGTTTTGATTTGATCCAAATATTGCACTAGATTCTCTTGATCTGTTTTGAGTAAATAGTCTTCTAGCTCGAGATAGTCGATAATCCAGACCCGTTCCAAAAATGGTTTGACGATCTGCAACGATTGAAATCCGACAGCGTGTATGAACAAGCGTTTATTCGAAGCGTCGATTTGACTGGTAGCCAAGCTACTATCGTCATCGTCTGTTTCGTTCGACTCATCTAAGCCATCATCGTCGATATGTTTCATCGATTCTGTAAGTGTCTTGCAAACCCTGGTGGATATCAGAAGTTTCATGAAGCTCTCCAACTCTTTTGGACTTATCATTGCTATTGGTTGCTTTTTTACTTCGAGACTTACTTTATTCGATAAGAATTTCAGCACATCTTCCTTCTCATTCAGACGCAAGTATTCGTTTTTGTCAATGGCATCCAAATGAGTCCGTAATTTTTCGCCTATATCGGCTAGTATTTTCATCTCGACGTGATATTCACTCTCGACATGTTTAATTATCATATCGAAGCCGTTTTCTTCGCTTTTCCTACATACACTGTCGTCAGGCAATCCTTTGAATTCGAGATTATTGAGAACACGTTCGAAATAACTGAATATAGCCAGCTCGAGTCTCTGCAAATTGAAATAATATTGCCATTTGGTTGGATCGAACTTGATCATTATTTGAATCGGCTGTTCGGCACTTCTCATGTTTGGCAACACTTGAAACAGATCGATAAGCTTCTCTAAGCTTATTTGAACATCGTTTGGTTGCTTGTTCACTGAGTTCAATTTGAGAATGCCAATCTTGTTGTAGAATATTTGCACGATCTTTAAAAAATTCTCGACTCCAAGAAAGAAGATGGCACTTTGAATGGCGCTTTTAAATCGTTTTAGTCGAACTAAATTCCGCAAGCACTTGCTCGAATGCTTTTTGAACAGCACGAATTCATTGAGTGCGTTGCTGTCAGTGTCGTCACTTTGCGAAAGCAGAAAGTTCTTCACCAAACTAGTGAGCTCGTCGAATTGATTAATCAATGAGTCGATATTGGCATTGACATCACTCAGAGCATCGACTATCACACCTTTGAATTCCATCATCTCGAGCTCTTTAAACCAGATATTCTTAGCAAGTTCGTCGTATCGTTTGAGTGGCTCGGCCATTTGATTTAAATCGACTTCAAATATTTCGAATGTCAATCCACATCGTTTGAGCAGTGTCTCACTGAATTGACTCAGCGTCAACTGATCCAGTTCGTATTTCCAATCTTCAACGCTGCTTTCCATTAAAATTTTATTCAATTTCTCTCGAAGAACAGCTGATGAATTGTCACCTGAATTTGACTGAGCACAAACTTTAAACAAACTATCCACAATTTCTTTTCTAAGTTTATCAATTTCGATTGCGAAGTGTTCTTTTTGTACAGCAGTCAAATTGCATGCTTTTTCATAGGCAAACTCGTTCAAAGTCTTGATCTTGAATAAAATCAAATTTTGCTGCGATTCGGTTTGAGTTGTCCGATCAATATCTGCTAAACTGTTTTTTATCTCAGCTAGCATATTTACAATATCGGGTTGTTTGCTCTGTGTGTCTTGATTGAATTTGTTGTCTCTTGATGTTGTTGGCGTTTTTATATCTTTCACAGTGGGTAGTTTCTTTTGATTCATGCCGTCGAAATCGTAGTTGTACGATTGTTGTTGCGATGAATTGTCTGTTGTTTGATTTTCTTGGCTGCTGACTATTGAATAATTGTTGAATGTCATGTACAACTCTTCTAGTTCGTTCTCACTCTGCTCGAGATTTATCTTGCTTAGATTGTCGCTTATTATTTGACTCAATCGAATCGCATTTCCTGTCACCTGGAACTCGTCCACTTTCTTCTTGTTCAGCTGAATGAGTTCGAATATCATTTGAAAACGCTTCAGACATTTCTGCTTTATCATGTTCAATTCTTCTTGGACGAGCGACTCGTTCGTTCGCAAATAGATGAGTTGCTTGAGTCGTTCCAATTCGTTCGATTTGCTTTGTTTGCTTTCGATTTTTCTCACCGATTTTTTCAGTGTTTCATACAATTTGTTCAGTTCGTCTTTCTTATCTTTACACAGGCCCACGTTGTGCCAACTCAAATACTCGAAAATCGTGTTGAAACCTTTTAAAAAGTCTTCTGTTTCGATTTCATCAACACGCATATCACCTTCTTTGTTGATACTATCGGCTAATTGTTCGAAAAGTTTGACGATGTTTTCTAATGCGTCGTTGGGTTTGATCAACTGCGAGAGAGTGGTCTTAGGCAAAATTTTTGGCACTTTCAATTGAAATTCGTCGTCAACTTTCTTGTGGTTGAACAATTGTAGTAAATATCGGTTGACTTTCTCGTTTAAACTTGAAAATAAGACTTTTGTAAGCTCAATTTTGTCCGGATTGGTTTGTAATTGGTTGATTTGTGCTGAAATTTGGCTGAGAGTTTCGAAATGAATATCGGTTATCGAACGGTTTCGATCAGAAAAGAGTTTTTTTTCCAGTTCGATTATTTTCACTAGACAAACGTTGAGATAGGCGCGTTCGCGTTCTTTGTTGTACAGATCGCTGAGCTCGACATTCTTCCAGTAGATATCGGAGATTTCTTTCATTTTTTTCTCAATCTTATTTTGGTTAGCGTTGAACTCGTCTTTGAATAGCTGATGTTTCTTCTCGATCGCGTTCCGTAGCGAATCTTTGATAAACTTATAAAATTCCTTGGCTACGGTGGTATTCAATTCGTTTGCAGTGTTTAATTTGCCGAGTCTCCTTTCAAGCTCTATCACTGGCTCGATAATCAATGATTCGTCAGTCGTCGTGTTTTTGTTTTCCAAAACCGTTAAGCGTAAATTTTTGATTAACTGATTGCTCAATGTCTCTTCATATTGCATCTTGTCAGAATTTCCGATTGGCTTTTCTTCGTTTATTTGAGTTGCTTTATTTAACTTATCAACTACCAAATCTACCAAGTTCAACAGCTCTTTAGTCGTCAGTATTTTTCCATTGCGAATTTCCGTGTTCTGTTTCTTGAGTTCATCGTTTAATCGTTGGTCGGATTGTTCTTTGCCAATCGTCAAAGTATCGTCATCATTTATGCTAAATAGACGTTCATAGACTTTGATATGCTCGATCTGGTCTCGCATCTCTCGTAGACATTCGACTGGCGATTGAATCGCAAGTGTTTCCTCAAAACGGGCCAATTCTATCGATATATCGTCCAAATCGACGCTCGTCGACGACCGATAGTCAATTGTGAACAAAAACTCAGCAAGTTTTGTAACAAGCTTGCTGAGTTCGTCGGGTTGACACAATTCTAATTTCGGCTTGTGACGTGCTGCAAAATTGAGCAACTGATTTTTATATTCGATTGTGCCTGATTGAAGCAGCTTTTTGCATTCCATTCTTAATAGATCAACTGTAAGCTGCATCTTTGCATCGATCATATCAGCAAACAGCTGAAAATATTCTAATGTTAGTAATAGTCTAGAACTTTGCTGATTCGGTTGCTTATCTGTAGACTTATTGAGCTCTTCACAAGACGAAATTCCATTTACGAGCGTTCTAGTCGAGCGTTTGATTTGTATTAGAATCTGGCGATCTGATTGATGCAAGCTCTCAACTAACAGTTTGAAAGCTTCTAAGTACCTAAGCAATCTTTCGAATTGCTTGTCATCGTCCACAATCGACAAGGGATTTTGTAACGGAAATTTTTCTAAGAATTTTGAAAAAATATTAAGGATTTCCGTCGAGTAGAACATAGACAATGATGGCGCTGAATAAATGAGACCATCGTTGTAAAACACTGCATCATAAATGAATTCGAAATTTGCTGATGACTGAGTGTGAGTTTTTTCCGGATTGATTTCTTCTGTAATGAGTCGATTTTGATCGGTATCTTCGATTGCTAGGTTTTTTATTTCGTTCGTTGTTTCGTGTACGTAATAGATCTCGTGTTGATTCGAATCAAGTTTCTTTATGAGAATCGCAAATAAATGGCCGGTCGAGAGTTGTTCAAGTCTTTGAGTAAATTGCTCTTGAGTTTCGTTTGCTGATTCGAAAATTAAATCAGCCCGTTTTATCACGCACTGCTTGATTACATTTTGTATCTTTGTTGTCATTTCAGTTTCAAATGAATTGTCTGATTCCACTAGACCACTCAGCTTGATGATGCATCTCTCTTTGAAAAAGTCGATCTGATTTCGAACTGATTGGAAATGCTTCAATGTTTCAGCTAGAAAATCGGAACCATCGTCGTTTGGAGCACAATCCGGCTGAAATCGTATCTCTTCGAAAAGATCGTCAACTAAATGCGTGTAAATAGAGATACGTTTCGCCTCCAAATAGTTTGAATCACAAAATTGATCAATTTGTTGGAAGAGATTCTTGATCGATTGGTCCAATCGATTTCTCATGTCGTAATAAGTCGACAGTGTGAAATCTTTATCGTCAATTTTAGATCGACTGTTGGAATTCGAATTGCTCATTAAGGTTTCTTCGAGTCTTTTGTGCAGAGTCATGTGACATTTCTTAATGATAAATTTTCTGTAGAGTTGCTCGTTCAAATTGAAAAGTCTGTTAAGAACCATCTGACTGAGCAAGATCTGCAGTTTGTTCTCGTTCAAATCGTTGCTACTTTGCTCCTGCTGGTTTTTAATCAGCTCGTTTAGATTATTCAAGCTTTGATTAATTGCTTCGGAGTTCGCTTTGAGATGACTTTTGAGTTGATCGAGAAAATCAACCTCATGATTCACCTGAAATGTCAGAATCTCGTCGTTCTTCTCATAAATTTGAATTAAATCGAACATTGCATCAAAGTTGAACGATTTTTTACTAAGACGAAAATTATTTTGCAGTTTTTCGAACACTTCATCAAGTAATCCTTTGGGAATGTCGATTCTTGCGTTGAGCAATAGTTTCAGTTGGTTCAAAAGATCCATATTTGCTGCGAACTTGTTCAAATTCTGCAACACTGCTGAATAATCGATGCCTTGTTGTTCAATTCGTTGTTTATCGAACGTGAACTGGAATTTATCAGGGATCGTTTTAATAGCTTTAAGTTTTTCAAAAATAATTTCTGCTTCGAAACGATACGACTTGAGCTTGTTGTTGTCGAAGCATGTGTGAATCAAGTTTTTGGTTTTAATTGCTAAATACTCGCTGAGACATTTTATTATTGATTCGGAATCATTGTCGACAAAATTGGTGTTTGTTTGTTCACGGAAGTTGGTTGATAACAATTGATAGAGCGCTTTTTCTTTCATCCGAATCATTGCAGTCTCTTTACTTTCATTTTGGGATGAATCCACTGAGACTGAATCATCTGGTTTCGCAAGTGTTTCAACATAGATCGTGGTGTCGTCAGTTGTTTGTTGTAGTTTATAAAAAATATCTAATTGCTCTGACTGGTTGTTTCTAAGCACATAGATTGCGTTGCCATTTCTCACTGCCATCTCTTCTTCGCTTGACAATGGCTTAATGTCGCTGTTCCTCATTATCAGCTTGCACCTGAACGATCCGGCATGCGAATCGCTCAAATATATTCGTTCTAAGAATTGGTCGAACGCAATCATACTTTCTTGCTTTGGAGCTTTTCCCATTCGTTTGCTATTGAATTTGCCAAGATGTTGACTTTTCAGTTTTTCCAAATTGAACTCGTCGCATAGATCGGTCAAATATTGAACGAGTCTGTCGAGACCCGAGTCCAAATCGATGGCGTACTTTTCTTTTAATAGTCGATAGAAGTTGTCCTGATTGTTTAAAGCGAGTTTTTTGGGCAGATTTGTCGTCAAACTGTTGATTAAATCATCGTCTGATGGATCGATCATGATTGTTGTTTGATTGCTGTTGTTCACTCCTATCTTCAATTCGATTTGCTTTGTCTTTTCATTCGGTTGTTTCGATAGGATCCATAGTTCGTACTTGTCAAACATTCGTGCCAATTCGATAATGCGACTTGATGACAAACGAACTTTTGACGAATTGCTTTGATTCGAATATTTGAACAGGATCATGATCAATTGCACTATTGTTTCCTTCTTCACTGATAAATCGTCCAATTTCGAGTCGAAGATCTTTCGTTTTTTCAAGCTAAATCTTTTCAGTACACTTGCACACTTTTTTTTGTCGTCATTCTTTAGATTTGGATTGTTGATTCGTTCATCGATCGCGTTTTGTAAAATCTCGTGCAAGAACTTTTCGACTGTTAGCTTGAGCGATTCGTCGATATATCTGTGTGCCAAAAGATCTTTTATTCGTTCGTTAAACTTGACCACATGGTCGCTTGAGTTAAGCACTTTGGCTACCAATTCCAGCGTTTCCTGCCGCATGTGCTTTCGAATATATTTAAGCGATTTGCTTTGCATCACCACGCTTCGTTTGAGCGATTCGAAACCCGAGTTGAGCGTTTTGATGCAGTTGTAATACGGTGCGTACTGTTGCTCCTTGAATTGAATGATCAGATCGAGTTGTTTTAAAGATAAACTTAGATCAACTTTTCGTTTGTCACTTTCCAGCGGTTCATGGGCCAATAGGTTCAAACAGTTGAATTCGTTTTTGACGAAATTGAGATGGTGTTTAAGGCTCGTCAACAGCTTGCCTTGGCCGTAATCAACTTTTAATTTAAGTAGATTCAGCGTTATGTAGTTGAGAAAGGCGGTCAAATGTGTCCGCTTTAAAGCGATTTGATTGTCCGGTTGGAATATTGCTGAAAACGTCTCGAATAAACTGACTAGTGACGTCAGGTCTTTTTGTTTCAGCAAGCGAAAATTGTGCATTTGAATTTCGAGAATGTGCAATTTGAGCTCATCGTCTGGATCGTGATAGATCGGCATGAGGTCGGTTATTGGTGGCTTGATTTTTGTGCCTAGTTGAAAATCAATGGCCAAATCGAGTATGTTGCGACATTCTTTACTGAAATTGGCCACTTGTTCGAATGGAATATCGGTCGTATTGAAAAATCGTAACTGCGTGAGAATTTTTTGGTGCGTTAGTTGTGCGTCGGCGTTGTTGGTTTCATTGGCCGATCGCTCGAGATAAGCATCATAAAGTTCGAGCGAATTGACGAGACCGTTATTCTCCATTTGACCAAGCACATGCAAGGCATCTTCTATTGGTTGTTGGTTTTCTGAAGAAACAGAAGATTTCAGTCGCTTTCGAACAGTTTCGACAGCTCTCTTCAGTCGTTCCAAGCTGGTCATAGTTTTCTAAAAGACATTCATAGTTTCTCAATAAAACAACTTAAAGAAGGAATAGAGATAATCTGAGACTGTGACAATCTCTGTCGCTACATATAGGTGATGTTTATTTTGCCTAAGTTGTCCTTATACTTTGATCTGCTCTGCTCTCAGAATACCTTTCCCTCCCTCTCTCTCTCTCTCTCTCTCTCTCTCTCACTCGAATGAGTATATAAGTGTACACATTTTATGGAAACAATGCGATTTCCGATAGAAAGAAATAAAGGAAAGAAGAATGACATCGGGTTGAAACATCTCTTTCATCAAAAATCATCACAGATACATATTAGGTATCTGAAAGAAGAAGCTATAGTGTTGAACAGGGGGGCGACAGAAAAGATCAAAATAAAGAAAACAATAAGACGAAGAAACATAAGAGAAGAATATAAGATAAATAATGAAAATAAGAAGTGGGGAAGATAAGAAAAACACATACAAAACTAATGAGTAGACAATGAATTAAGTAGTAATGGGGAATTCAAGGATACACGACAGTGCGTCCAATGCTATCATGAATGAAAGCATCAAAGACAAGAGCAATTGTTCAGGATCATAATAAAGACTAAAAGTATAATAAAAATAGATCAAGAAAATAATAGATTGTTTAATTCGATAAAAATCAGTATGTGATAGAGCGAGAGAATAAAAGTGATTTTTTTGTTGTTTTACTACGCATGTTTGTCACTTTTACAAGTTGCTGACTGTCACATCTCGTAGACGATGTATCTGTTGATTTTATGAGAATAAAATAACTGAATAACAACTAAGAAATATGTCTATATATATATATATATATATATATATATATACATAACTGTGTTGGAAATATCCGATGGTGGTATCATTCCCTAAGAGAAACAAGTTTGGGAAAAACCATGGAATATTCCAACGGGGAATATTCCAAGAGAGATTATTCCAAGAGGGATTATTCCGGTACTCCTGCAGATTAGCGACACCACCATTGTTATAGATAACAGAACAGGATAAAAATTTCATTGGATCAATGCAATCACTAGCTATATGAAGAGAGAGAAAGAGAGAGAGAGAAACATAGATGTCACATGAGAACAATAAATATTTATTAAGAAACAACAGAACAGATAAAACAATTATTGAAGAGGATAAAGAGATCGAATTTGAAGAATTAAATTTTTTAATGTTTGTCACCAAATTTTTGACGCCAAACGAATTCTTCGAGATAAGTTGTTAAAAGACTTCGTTGAATACCACTCTGTCTTTTTGTTTTCTTTTGACGCGCATCCAAGTATTTTCAATATTTTGAGTGTGAATATTGGCAGTTCGATCATATGAAGGTGAATATAAATTTGTAGAAAAATCAATTAAGAGGAAATAAATAAATTGTAAAAAAAATTCAGTGTTATAGAAAAGTGTGGTGCTTGCGGTGTTGATGGTTCTATGTTTTTAATTTTGACATATTCTTGATCATTTTCATTTTAACATCGCGAGGACTAGATTTGTGGCTTTAATTTTACTCTGAAGTTAAAGTTGATTGTTGCGTATGACTAAATGCTAATAGTCTTTTAAGATGGTGAACGATATGTTCTTGTTGATTAAAGATTTGAATTGTAGAATTGTTACGAAGAAATGAGTTCGTCGGTTGAGTAGACAAATGAATCAGTATTTTTTCTAGCGGCATCTTTAATTAATTTCAATATCAAAAACTAAGCAAATTTGGGCGATGTGGCTTCAGCACGCTTACAAATATAGGGAGACCCGATTTTGACTCAAATTCTGACAGTTTTCTAAGATTAAAAAAAAATTTGTTCAATTTGAAAGGAGAAAATCTGACGAAAAACAACCGTCGGACGGCGGTTTTCGACCGGTTTGTGCAACATGGGAAATCAATTGAATTTCTTAGAATTTCTCTGATTTTCAAATTTGTCGCAAAATCCAATTCCCCCATTAGCTCGTTACTCTTTAAGAAATCCAAATCGTTTTTCAATGAGAAATTATTAAACTTCAACGAGAAACACTTCATCTATTTTTCTTTGTCGCTCTCTGTTCGAACGATTCTACTCTTAGATAATTCACCATTTAACAATTTCCCCAACTGTAGTTTCATTAGTCCATTGTTACTTTTATTTCTAGTTTTGACACTTTCATATAATCAACCAAGATTTTGTTTAAACACAACTTGGAATTCAAGCGCAACGACTTTTGCCGATCAAAGTTTTCAGGGCACACAACCGCATGGTATATTTGTCAATTCAAACAATTCAATTTACATACCCAATCGACAAACTGATCAAATTCATATGTGGCAAAATGACAATCATCTTAACCCTTTACCCCCGGATGTCCACAGGTGTGGACATCAGCAAAAACGATGTCACTACTCATCCAATGATATGATTTGAACTTTACTATATGATAATGTTAGCATGCCTCCTAAGCTTTGTATTCATGGAAAAAACAATTTGTTTCAATTAACTCTTAGTCATTTTTTTCGAACATGATCTATGGTCTATCCAAACAACGTACCCCTTTTCCTTCTTCTCTATGCTCTAACTGAAGCTCGAAATATTTTTGTATTCTGAAAACTGCTAATTATATGCTATATGCCCCTGAACTACACCGTATACTTTAAAAAAAAATTAGGCAAAACACTATATTAAAAAACCTTAAATCTTCAAATGTCCACATGTGTGGACATTCGGGGGGAGTGGCATGAAATAACCTATTTTTTTCATCATGAATATTATTTGAAAATAATACGAAATATCACATAAGATCTCAAAAAAAACATGAAAAATAAATTGATAAAATTTGCTTGAATTTGAGTCGCTCCCCCCTGATGTCCACAGGTGTGGACATTATGCTATTCTATAAGGGCGTGACTTTTTTTCCTTTTCTTCACAGAATATATATGAGGATAGAAAACAGTTTTTTTTCTAGTATTCATTATTCTCCTGGCCCTTCTGGAACTGCTGTCGGGGGTAAAGGGTTAATTCGACAAAAACTATTTCGGGTAGTTTATCAGATCCATTATCACTATTTGTAACAACGAATGGTGATATTTATGTTGATAATGGAAACAATGGTCGTGTTGATAAATGGATTGTAGAAAATGAAAGATGGATATCGGTTATGAATGTTCCATCATGGTGTTCTGGTCTTTTCGTTGATATTTATGAGAGTTTATATTGTTCATTGCATAATGCAGCTCGAGTTGATAAAAAATGGTCAAATGGCACAACAACAATCGTTGCTGGAACAGGTGTTGCAGGACCTCAATCGGATATGCTCTATGGTCCTTGTGGAATATTCGTTGATATTAATTTAGATTTATATGTTGCAGATTACGGAAATAATCGAATTCAATTATTTCGATTGAATCAACGAAATGGAATAACTGTTGCAGGAAATGGATCAACAAAAGTTACAATCGAACTTAATCATCCAACAGGAATAGTTCTCGATGGTGATCAATATCTTTTTATTGTTGAACCTGGAAATAATCGAATAATTGGTTCCGATGAAAATGGTTTTCGATGTATTTTTGGATGTTTTGGTTACGGTTCAACAAACGATAAATTATCTTATCCTATCACAATGTCATTCGATAGTTATGGAAATATTTATGTCACCGATAGAACTAATAATCGAGTACAAAAAATCTTGAAAAACCAAGTCTGCAGTAAGTTTTGTTTTTCTTTTGATTTGAAATCAAAACTGTTTTCCTCGAAGTTCCACTCACAAGTGAACCAACAATAACAACAGGTGAATTGAATTATTTTAAAAAAAAGAAACATGAATCGAATTGAATTGATTTTTCAGAAACTATTCCGGAAAGTACAATAACAACAACATTGATGGAAGTTAAAAATCGATCAGATTGTAATTCTATAATAATAAACTTAATTCCTCAGTCAAATCTCCGAACACAGGCATATCAATATCGTCGAAGTCAAGATTTTTATATTTTATCAACAATAAAATTCAATTGTAACAAAACTTTGTCTACTATCAAGATATGGTCGATTAAAAACTCAACAAACGAGAACTTTTCTGAAATTGAATTTGATAAAAAGATCATAACAAGTCGAAGTGAATTGTATATTCCATCAAATACTCTTCAATATGGAATTTATCAATTAGAATTAAGAGTAACAATTGAAGACAATCCAAGTTTAACAAATAGTTCATCAGTTTATGTTGAAATTAGTCCATCAGGTGTAACAGCAAATCTCGTTCCATTGGGAACATCCGTTGTTACAAGTGGTGATCAACAGAATTTAATTTTAAATCCAGGAAATTATTCGAAAAATCCAGATGGATTCGAATTTAATTCTTCGGATTGGAAATACGAATATTTTTGTCGATTTTATCCTCCAGTCGAATCATTAGTTAAAATCAATGTTTTTTTCAATTCAACTCAATTTGAATACAAAGGAAATCAATCTTCATTAACAATCTTTGCAAATGTTCTTAAAAAGAATTTCGAATATCAATTTGTTGTTCAAATGTCAAATCGTCGAAATATTTCTCTTCAAGCGACAGGTTATGTTATTGTTCAAGTTCAAGATTCAACTCGACCAATGATTGCCATTGGGTAATTTTTTTGAAATTGAAAAAGTCGAATGTTTATATTTTTGTATAGATGTGTAATCAAATCTCTTTGTTCTCCAAATGTCGAATTTCAAAAAGTAAATCCAACAACTCAAATCGCTTTATTTTCCTTTTGCATCAACGAATGTCCCGAAGAGAAAAAACTCATTTGGAATATTTATTTCGGTCGAATAAATTCAACACAAAACTTTACTAAATGGATTTTATTTGAGCAAATGACAAATTTTGAAAATATTTGGTTTTTCGGTCGAAATACGACCAGTTTCACTTCGATAAATGATTTATTTGTTCGTTTTCGAAATGAAACTCATTGGAAATTCGAAGTTATTTATCAATTCGAAGGAATCAACAGTTCAAGTGCGTTGAATTTCGAAATAAATCCTCCTCCATCAAACGGTTCCTGTGAAATCAATCCTCGAAATGGAACAACAAATACTCTGTTCAATGTCACTTGTTCACATTGGAAAATCGAAGAAAATATCAAAGAATATTCGTTATTCACTCGAAATAAACAAATCATTGCTTTTTCTCCGATTCCATCGTTTGAAGTTCGATTACCAATCGGAAATCCTCTTGATCTTTTCGTTGAAATTCGTGATTATTTAGATGGAATTACTCAATTCAATCTTTCTTCAATTACTGTTACTAAAGAAGCATTTTCTGGTTTATTATCTTCAAATCTAAATCAAAATGAAATTAGTCAAACCA
>Ga0209960_1001200_pt1 | contig 37954 bp, 34 predicted proteins | sample ThiBiot_500_plan_2_FD_183947 | JGI IMG/M metagenome (GOLD analysis project Ga0209960, IMG submission 183947) | Wastewater bioreactor microbial communities from Cape Town, South Africa - Thiocy_expt_500_plan (SPAdes) | ecosystem: Engineered > Bioreactor > Thiocyanate-remediating >... | reverse complement strand
GATTAAAACTTATCGTCGCTATCGCTCCGATACCCTGCAATTTTGAATTGCAATCGGCTGCAAATTTGAATTCCATTCACCTGCAATTTTCAATTGCATTTGGGTGCAACTTTCGCAATATTACGCAATAACGGAACCGTTATCATAAACCCTTCTAATGGAACACTGAATTTATAAGTTGTGTATTCCATTCCAAATACTCCAAAAAGATAACTTAATAGGATTATCCATGATAAACAATTGATGCTTTTAATGATGATTAATAGTCTTTTGTGAAATAAAACTAGCCCGATTATCAAAACAATAATAATTAAATCTCTATTAAATAGTGCATAAAGCATGAATGAGTTTATGGGTGTGCTTAACACCAGTATTGAGCTAATAAAAGCACTTATAAATACAATAAATATGGTAAGACTGTTGCGCATATTATCCTCGTAATTTAATGAATGATACAACGGAAATTTAACTAAAAATACTTAATACAGCTCCATTTCCTCTCGTTGAAGTAATTTAATTTTATCCACTGATGGGTTTTTATTTTCAGGTATTTCTAATTTTATTTTGTTGGAGATAGTCTCCAAACATTCTTTAATTTTCTCCTCACTGATTTCAATTTTATTTGTAATCCCAACGAGTTTATCTATGCTTACAGCGTGACTTAAAGCATCCACAACCCCATGAGTGCCGTGTAGCTTACTTACATCATTAAAATCTTTTTCCCTACGTGGAATAGCTATTTCCACTGATTTTCCATGGTGCTTTAACCGCTCAATTGCCCTAATAATTACTTTATCTTCTTGCATGGGTTTTCCATCATTATCAAGACAAAGAACCACTTTATCCGTTAAAAGACTCATATCAATATTAATAAAGTTTTGTTTGCCTAGTGTTGTAATAACACGTTCATGAGGCACTGCATCTCGCACACTTAGTCCCGTTTCACCGCCTTCTGTAATGTAAGTGACAGACTCTTTGCTATTTCCTTTATTTAAGATGGCTCCTGCGCCTTCTTTCGAACCATAAGTTTTCTTGGATTTCATGCTCAGAGAAGCGATTGGCACTTTATTTCCGGTTTTTGGGTCTAAATAGACCGCTTCAACCGCTGCTATTTGATTCTCCTTATCTCGGGCGATATAGAGGAGTGCTGGCCTATATTTTTGAGTCTCTGTATCCTTGGTATAGACTCTCGGGTGATATCGAATATCTTCTCCTGAAATTTGCCCAATACCTCTTATATCCTTGAGATATTTTTCTGCTACAGTGCCATGTATGGGCTTCGATTCATGAGCCAACTGCAGTGCATATTCTTTGGTTTTATTGGGTTTAATTTTCGGATTTTCTTTATCAATTACGGGGCTATTTACCCTAGCTTTTATCTGTTCTTTTAAATCTTCACCAGTTAATTTGGCTGCATACGAGAGGCTTTGTTTAAAGTCTAAATTGAGCGTGTTTTGAATGAGATGAAGCAGATTCCCTTTTTCCAAAGTTTCGTGATTAAACCAAACGCCTCTTTTCTCACCATGCAAACAAATGACCAAACTTCCATAAGTTCCATAACGGTATTCTTTTTTTGATGAAAGTGCTCGGTTGGGCTCTCCAAGCAATCGTTCAACTACCTGTTCCGCATGATTTGAAAGATTTTGTGATATGGCCTTCGCATCATAAAAGGGCTCGCTCTTAGGTTGTACCGATTTTGACCTTTTTCTGTCCTGAGAATTGTTCGTGCTGTTTTGAATCTCTTGTGTTTTGTTCTTAATATTTGGATTAATGCGGTTTAATACTTCCAGGGCTGATGTTTTATCAGGCGTGACACAAAGCTGCTCCTGTAATTTATCGTGATCATCGGTGTAGAGCATCGCATGCAACGAACCACGAGTGACCATGATATAAAATGAACGCAGATGATTCACTTTACTATTTCCTGTCTCTGCAACACCAATAACATACGGTGAAGAAGCACCCTGTATCGAATAACTGGTTGCTGTATAGCTGTAATCCCAGTGTGCGTCTTTCATCTCTTCTTTGTTTAAACGGTGCTCTGAACCAGCACCATCTGTGACAACGATAGAGGCCTCTTGTACTTGCGTTACCCGCAAGCGCTCATTTGCAAATCGGCCTAAAGATTTATCGGACTTTTTAAAATGGATTTTTTCTCCTACTGAAATGTCTCCAGGGGCGGATTGAAACAATTCTATTTTCCAATCTTTATTCTCTTTTTCAGGAACAAAAAATGATTTTTCTCCTTTTGAGTCGTGTAACAGAACAACTTTATTTGATGTATCGACCGATGAAACTTTGAAATAGTCACCTTCTTTTTTTAAATAAAAATCCCCTTTTTTAATGCACTCTTGATAAGTCTCACAAAAATAAAGCTCTGCGGTTGTGTAATTGGTGCTTAATAATCGAGGAAAGGTTAAATTCTCAGAACCAAGGGTTCCTTCTTTAATCAGTTCATTTCGGATAAGCGTATTAGCAACCTCCCTTTTCTTATTTTCATGAATAATTACAATGGTTTGTTCTCTGCACTCATCGGTACGAGATAAATAATCGCCTACAGCCATTTCAATGGGTGATTTTTGCTGAAACACGCTTTGGTTGTGTTCTTTCTGTTTATTAAGAGGCACACTTTCATCTAAAGGGTGTCCCGTAACCATTAAAGATGAGCTCAACGCATGGTACGGGCTATCGATGTCCTTTCGCTCAATTAAATTAAGCGGCAGTGAGCTCAATTGCGACAATGCTTTATTTGGATTACCCTGGATTAAGGTTTCAATGGCATTCTTGTATTCCAAGACCTGTTGCCGAACAATATCGTCCATACAGGCAACACGTATGCTCCCTTCTTGCATCAAAATTTGACTCGGCTTTCCACTTTCAATACTCTGATGTTGACTTACATCGCCTAATAAAACGCAGCGAGCACCCGAATCACTTATTTGCTGCACCAGTCTGGCGCAGTCACGATTAGAAACCATCGAAGATTCATCAAGTAGTACGAGTGAATTAGGCGATAAGGTACGCTCTTGGTCTTGAGCAATAAGAAAACTTTTTAATGTTTGCGCCTCAATTCCTAAAGCCCTCATTTCTTTTACTGCTTGATGTGTGGGTGCAACAGCAATGATGCGTAGCTCTTCTTGAGTCATAGAGAGCGCATGATGAACTGTATCAATCGCAGTTTTGTTCATCGTTGTTTTCCCTGTCCCTGCATAGCCTTGAATCATAATGAATTGGTCCGATGTCGTTGTAATCAGTTCACAGGCTTCTTTTTGTCCCTTAGTCAATCGAGCAGAAGCCAATTGATTTCGCGCCTCTTCTTCTTTCATTAAAGGGTTTAACGTATTAATCCCAGATTTAACCGTAGAAATGATTGATTCTTCGAAGAAAACAGCCTCCTTTGTCGTTAAAAAGTCATTTCCCCCCGCAATCAGTTCCCCGCGTTCAATTAAATGATCCAATTGATGCGTTAACGCATCATAATCCGCACGCCCAATCGCTTTTTGAATGGCCACCTTAAGTAACTCACTGCGTTTAAACGCCGCTTCACGCTCCCCAAGATGAGCAATCGCAAAAGCTAATGCTTTTTCGCTGTCATCTTTGATGGGTTTTTCTATGGATAAACGGTCTAAGGCATCATCTAGAGCTAAGAGTAGCTTACCAGAGCTTGAATTATCCAACACTTGAGCACCATGGTGTTTTTGTGCCGCCTCTAAAGTTAAGGCGATGGCCGTGTGCTTGGATGCTGCCTTTAGGGCATAACGATTGGCCTTATCTACATCATCAGTAACAACGTGTAACTCCTTTTTGGCTGCCTCAGACAGAAGAGAAACAATATTTTGTCGAAGCCCATAGGCAGGCATGGTCGCAATGATTCGCTCCGTAGGTTTAAAATCATGTGCATGCATCGTCTTGGCATAGGCATAATTCATGGGAAAATGCTTGTCTTGGTTCAGTTCTAAATGAACGGTGTCTTTACCTGCTTTAATTTTAATTCCCTGGCGCGTAAATTCGGATACTTCATATTGAGTGCCCAACCGCACTCCTTCCAAGGCAAGGTTTCCAGTAGCCACAATTTTATCGCCAATGGCCACTGGAATTTGAGTCGGCTCATAAATTTGAGTTGTTTTTGATATTTTTGTTGTGGATATCGTAGATTTCATACCGTGCTGATTACGTATAATAAGCTGATTTGCCTGTTCATTTACCCCAATTACCAGTGATTTTTTGGAAACAGAACGTATTTTTTGAATGAGCACCATTCCTTCCTGATAACTTTTGGCCAATTTTTTTTCGCTTTCAGTGAGTGAAAGAGGGGTTAATGTAGGAATAATCCGCTCTTCCTTGGAAAGATCTCCGCATTCTTTGAGCTGTGCACGAATCGCCTCATTCACCTCTTTCGCTTCTATTCTGGAATACGTGAGTATTTGTGTCTGTTGTCTTTGTGCACTGGTTAACGATTGATACAACTGCGCCGTCTTAAGAATTCGAGCGTCTTTTTCTCGCGCTTCCACAAGAGTAAGTTGAGATTGATGCAAAGGTCTGTCATCAACATCTAATGTTTTAATTTGAGCTTTATCTAATAGAGCCGGAATATCAGATTTAAAGCCTGTTAACGATTGCGATTTTTCCAAAAACACAACCTTTGCCGCACGTTTCTCAGCGATGGATAACAACTTATTCATCTCATCAGGAGACACGCGTTGTGATTCATCAACAATAAGCAATTCACGTTCTTTTTTGTGTTTAAAAAAGGGCAACCGATGCTCCGATTCATGCCGATAATTAAACCCAGATACGGTATCGCATAAATCTTCTTTACCGATTGATAAGACCCATTGCCACAATGTTGATGGTTTTTTAGTAAACTCTTGATTGATGTTTTGAGAAGTTAAGGAGGTGGGACATAAGATGCGAATATTTTTGGAAGCCTCAGCAGCATCAATAAGGGTGCTTAACACATCGCGAGATAATGCGCTTTGTTGCCGTATGCGAATAAGGCTATCTTTTGAAGAAAGCGCCTGACTCACTATTTTTTGAATGTGCTCGTTATCATCGCCTTTATCCACACTACAACGTATTGCGTTTTTTTGTGCAGGGAATTGATTGATTTTAGCAATCAGTTCGCGTTCTTTATTGATTAAATCAGGCGTTGTAAATCGGGTGTCTTCAGCATCTAACGCAACAAGCTGTTTTTGTTGAAGTGCCTGCTCCATTTGGTGCATCAATACATCAAAACCTTGTTCCCCTAATGAGAAATAAAGACTGGCTTGTAACAGTTCGTGATACGTAAAACTTAATTTCTTTTCTTCCAAATGGGCAATTCCCATCATGACAGGTCTATTCGATTTTTGATCAGTGCTTAAGGAGGACTTTAACAACGCATTTTGAGCAGTTTTTTCTTTTAATTCTGAACAATACGTGGATGGATTAATGCCTAAATCGTTACTTTCCTTAACCCATTGTGCAAGCAATTCATCAGGATCAACAACCGTTTTCTGTTTACGCGAATCAAGGGTTGCCCTGTCATAAGCTTTGCGTGAATTCGAATGCATCGTTTTTGCTTGCTCTTCAACTTGTGCACGACGCTTTGAAAAACATTTTAAAAGGTTTTCATCAAAATATTTAATTTCAAATAGCCCATGAGCATCTCCTGTGCTTTCTATTTCCAGGCCCATTTCTTTCAAACCCAATGCGATCTCAGAGCGATAAATAAGACCTAATAAAATCTGATTATTCATAATCCATTCCATTGTCCCGTGGTTACGGCTCAGGTCTGAGGCTAGTGCGCGCCATTTTCCGTCCAAACGCTGCGTAAAATTCATCAATAAGGCATGCACGTGAAGTTGAGGATCGAGCTCTCTTGAGGTATCGTGGAGAATGGTTGCAAAACAGAGATTCCCTGTTTTTTCATACGCAACACCGGATTTTCCTGATTTACGCGCTTCCGCTGCTTCTTTTTCAATCACTTTCAATACTGTTTTTACGGCATTTAGGTGTAAATCCACAAATTCTTTGTGTCCTGCAACCAACCCAAGATAAGAAACCGATTTAGGTGCTGAGAAGGTTAAGTCATAACCACCACGATGCCATATTTCACCTTGTTGTGTTTGAAATCCCATAACCTCGCCACTAGGCAAAACACCGCCAACCACTTGCTCTAGGGTATGAACATCCACTTCACCACATAAATTTTGTTTTTCTGCACTTAAACCAACCCATTGTGTTGTAAGTTGGTTTGAAAAATAATAATTTTCTTTGTCATAATAGTAGGATGCTTTTTTAATGGGTTGCACGCGAAGACTGAGCATGATGTGTTCCTTAGATTAAAAAATTGATTCCATATCCCATTCGTGCTCGTCACTCTTTAGGCGAGATGAAGGCTTGGGTTCCGTGTGAGATGCACCTGCATCCAGATTTTCAAGAAGTGTTTCAAAGGCCATTGGGGGTTTTTCAGCCTCTGGAAGTTTTCGAGGTAGAAAACCGGAAGATTTTGCCTTTCTTTTTTGATGGGTGAGGGTTAATTTGGTGATGGGATAGTGACCCGGAAGCCGCAAATAACAAGAAAGAGGCGCCAAATCCATAATTTCGGGATACGTCACTAAAGGTCGCGTAATTCTATTTTTTCCTAATGAAATCCCATCACGTATCGAGTTTGCCCCATACGAGTAATTTTCTCGTGTGTCATCAATTTCTTCATCACCTAACTCCTTGCTTACTAATTGCGCCATTTGATGACTAGGGCTTGCAAAAAAGGCACGGGTATTAAGTAAGTCAAAGATTTCAGCGGCACCACTGCGCCCATATACTTTCTCAAGTTGGCTAAAACTTTGCATTCCCAATAAAAAGCATCCACCAAACTTGCGAACCTCCGCAATGGTTTCTCCTAATAAAGGGAGTTTATGCAAACTGGGGAGCTCATCACAGATGAACCAAATGCGGCGATTAGAATCTTCGGTTAGGCTCAGAAGAGTCAGTGAAGCCATTGCAATCCACATCGAGATGAGTGGTTTTAAAGATTTATGCTGCTCGCCATTAGACGAAATAAAAAGCCATCCCGATAAATCTTGATTTAATAAGTAATCTCTGATTGAAAATGCTTCTTTTCCTGAGTCTTCAAGCCCGCTTAATGAGTGAAGCGACTTAAGATAGGTTGTGATCACTGAACGAATCGATATGGCTGTTTTTTCAATTTTATTGCTGACTAAAGTAGCGGCAGCGGTTCCTGCGAGATAAGGTTCAAGCTCATGAAACGCTCCGGTGACGAGAAGTCGCAACAACTTGGATAAGGAGCGCTCTTTATCTTCTCTCATTCGACTTGCTACTGAGGAAAACACGGTACGCGCCGCATTAACCCAAAAAGGGTCGTTTTCTCCATGCATCGGAATCAAACTTTCTGCCATATTCTCCAAAAGTTCATCTTTTGGTGCTTCACGCCATAAATCCCAATTCGCGCAACGCGCGTCAAAAGGATTCAGTAAAACATCATGCCCTTCTTGAAAATAAGCTTGGGTAAACGTACATCCTTTATCATAAACAATGACTCTATCCCCACGAGCCCGAATATCGTCCATCAATTTCATAATAAATTGACTTTTACCCATCCCTACTGTGCCATGAACGAGCAAATGCTGTACTTCGGAATCCCTTATTAATGGAAATCCATCCAAATTAAGATCTGAATTTTGATTACACTTTATGATTCGTCTTTTAAGTTCTGCTGGCGTTAGCTGGGATGCCCCACGTATAAATTGATTTTCGGTTTGCGACTTACCTCTTCGAATAAAATAGACGGCAAGACCAATCCCTGCACTACACGCCAAAGCAAAAGCTCCCAATGCCGACTGGCCTAATAAATCCACCATATGGCGAGCGTTGGTTTCAAAATAGGGGTAATGCATAATTTGCTGTACTGATTGGTGGTATATGGTTCCATGAAAGGACAAGGTAAATGTGTGTGATTTTCCCGTAAAATCGAGAAACCATGCGGTGTAATAGACCAGCGCATGAGTCAGTTTCTCTGTAGGCAAAAGAAGCCAGGAAATGAAGCACGTAAAAACAAGCCATAAACACAAACAAACCGTTACCAAAGTTTTTGTGATCTGATCCCACATCCTCAAATTATGAAAACTGATTTGTCCCCCACGGGTATAATGTTTAAAATTAGGTTCCGTCTGCATGGACACTTTCTCCTTTTTTTAAGCAAAGCTTACGCGGCCATCCCAAATTAATGGCTTAAATATGCTCTATCTGTTGGTATTTAGATTATTTGTATTCGATGTTTATTTTCTATTTACCCATTGATTCACCAGGTCAAATAATACGCTTGCCCCAACACGACTCATTTCCATACTTAATAAGATGTAGGAAGCAAATAGGGCTGCAAAGTAAGAAAACCCAAGAAAAATACGAAATGCAAAAGGATCTGGGCATTGCATCACAAAGCAAGAACACAGGCCAAAGACAACTAAAAACACCCAACCAACTTGCTTTAATTTTTTGACTAATAGTTGACCTGTTTGAATGCGATGGTTCAGATGAATTTTAATCAGATAATATTGCGTGAGTGAAGGAAGTAACATCAATACCCCTACAAACGTCATCAACAATGAACTCATCATGAGATCACCAAAGAGCTCCAAGTCATAAGATGCGGAACCATTTCTAATAGAAGCTTCTACATAACTTGTCGCAAACAGAACAATAAACCCTATTTTCCAAAAACAACCGCCAATGATCCTGAAGAGCCCTGAGTAATAAGTGCGTACAGAAAACACTTCAAAATCGAGTGAACCAAGCAATGCAATGTCCTCTTTAATGGCTTGTTTTAATTCATTCCCATTCATTTAAGTTACTCCTTAGGATGTAATTGATTTTGTTTAATCCAGTTTTTAGGATTTAGCGTATTTCTTCTTGCGTCCTCCTTTCCCTTCATCACCGTGCTTTGTGTTTCATGAGCCATAGCCTCGTGCTGAGCATTCATGTTTTGATAGCCCTGCTCCGCTTGAACTTGTTTCTTCAAAACATTATGGCCGACTTGTTGTTGTAATTCTTGAGCCTTTTGGGCATCCACTCCTAAATCTAGGGAACTCGCGCTCTGTGTCAATCCGTTACTGTGTGCATGGTATTGATTTGCCAGCTCATGCTCCTTACCTGCTAAATGGTCTTTCTCTTGCGCATAATAAGCCTGAACCTCATTTTTATATTGAGAACCACCAAATTCAGAAATCAACGCATCACGACGCTGCGCAATAAAATCCTGCCCCAAATCATTGAGTTGATTTAATGAATTTAAATCTCCGGGATGGGTAAAGAGTTCATCGCGGTGTGATTTACCCACACGCTCCTCTACAAATTTCGGAAAAGCCTGATTTAAATCAGTTGTAATTTGTGAACCATGGGTTTCCACATAACTTTTAGCCTGGCTAATACGTTGTGAATGAGCCATGCTGGTATCGTAGTTATGGCTTGCTGTTTGTGCATCACGTAAATCAGCGCCCAACTGCGAACTTAAACTGGCAGCGGTGGAGTGACTCTCATCAAAATGATGCGTTTGGGCAAAATGATTCACGTAGTTCAATGCTTTATTAAAGTCTTGAGCCTGTCTTGCGGAGATGGATGCATCCGTGCCAGTGTGATAGCGCGAGCTTTCAGAAGAAGAACCTTCTGCTTTAACATGCGCATCAACACCTGCACTAAATCCTGTTCCAAATTTAAGAACCTTTCCTGCCAAACTACTGTCGGTTCTCACCCCTGCATGCCCACCAATCCCATTAGAAATGAGACGCGAGTAAGCATCCTCTTTACTCATCCCTGTTCGACTCGCAACATCTTCAGCAATATGATTCATGGTTGATAAGGCCTTTGAAAATTGGCCTGACTCACTATGAGAAATACCATCACCTAATCGCAAATCATGACCGCTCAATTGAGACAGTTGCAATGCACGATGCGCTGCATTAGATAATGCCGTTTGAAAATGAGAAGATTGATTGCGTGCTGCTTGCGTGGAGCGTTCATAGGCATCATTCAAAGAGGCGCTTAAGCCTTCGGATGAATTAATCGACACAGCACTTCGAGACATTCCAGGACTTACATCAAATACAGTCCCACCACTACCTGTTAGTGTTTTGAGCACCCCACTTCCCATTTGCTCCGTATGCATGCCATGCAAATGTGACCAATTCGAATCATGCTTATTTGCAGATAAATTATTCGCAGTCGTGTTATAAAAGCTCGTTTGGCCTAGACCAAACGAAGCATTAGCAGCCTCCCCTGCCGCAGACATACTCGAACCTTGCATATGACTCATCATCGATGTGGCTAAATGGTTAAATGCACCGCTAAAATTAGAAACAAAACCCATTGCGATGAACGGAATCATCATCATGATATACCCACATACACCCGCTACATCACCATGAAGCTCGTCAATTTTATCTAAGTTGACCATCGAAAATTGACCAAACTCTTCCGAAGATGAGGCACCATAAATCGCCATTCCCACATTCAAAATAGCAAACATAACCGGCCAAAATTGCAAGGAAAGAAAAAACTGAAAATACCCTGATAAAATGCGCACCCCAAAAGGGAGCGTGGCCAAAACCAAAATCAGAGGAAAGACCCCAAAGAGCAACATGGTTAAACAGGTATGCATGATGGGTAAAATCCATAACGCTTTTTGCCCTAACACCTGCCAACTCCAACGGTGTTGTACTTGAGATTTGGAAAGTTGTTGGTTTACAACCCCAGCAGTCGCATCAGTAAATGCCTGGTAATGCCCTATCCCATCTCGCATTGCGTTAATCATCATACTTTGCAAAAAGATATTACTGGAGGTATCGGTTAAGCCTTGGTAATACTCAAATGAAGACTTCAGATGGATTTCAAACAAGTTTTGATACGTTGTATTATGAGGTTTTCCAAAAAGGCTCACTCCAAAAATCTTATAAGAACGATTAATCTCCTGTTCTAATTTTTTACGTAAACTGTACGTGCCGTCTGCTGAGGAGGCGTCTTTACAGGTCACCAATTTGTCCCCAACTTGAAGCATTCGCAAAGGAGAAGCTTTAGAAGAGATTAAATTCCAAATGTCTTTTGATTCAGATAAATCACGCACGCTGTATTTACGATTAATCCGAATATCACCAACCACACAAACTCTAAAATAGTCATTCATTTCTTCTTTTAATACAGGATCAAGAATACGAAATGATGTGGCAGCCTGAATAAGTCGTGAACCGAACAATGAACCTGTGCGTGTATAAAGCAACTCCTCGGGTAGCGGTTGGCGGTTCCCTATCGGTATGCTTAAAAGCATGTCGTACACTTGAGCTAAACCATAGCCCACGGTGGTGATTAAATGTGCAGATAAGGCAAACACCACCGGCACATTATCGACCAATTTAATTTTTTGGGTGCTAATGTCTTCTATTTCTACTGTGGTTTTTGGCAGAATGACCACATTCGTGCATAACACATAGGTAAGAAACCAACGAGCAAACACCTTCGGATCACGTGTTTTTAAAAATCCACCCATCACCATGATGATGCCAATAAGTGCAGTAATACGAAGTAATCCATCAAAACTGTCTTGTTTGAGAAAAGCAGCCAGTGCATTGAGCACCAGCTCAAACATTTCACCACAGGCAAGAACATGAATCGTAACCATAAGTTTTCTAAGCCCCCACACTATTCATATTGGATGCAACTTGTTTTTCAACGCGTGCAATTCGCTCGATTAAAGCAAGTTTTTCTTGAAGTTTTCTTCCAATCTGCGGTTCAATCGAGGCGACTTTGATGTTGGCATCACGCACCCTTTTTTGAATTTGCTTGATTAGATCCTCATTCAGTTCTGAACCTGCCGTTGCATTATCTACTTCCGTGAGGAGCTCAGTTAAATAATGCGTCAACAAGTCTTGAGCAATTAACATCGAATATTCCTCTACATCGACTGAGGCACTCGCATATTGCGTGCTTAAAAGAACCTGTAAAAACTTCATCACCGGCAAAGACACCATGCTCAGAAAGCTCTTATCTTTAGCTTCGGGGGCAACATCTGCCACAAGTTTGTTACGAAGATTTTCTATCATCTCGCGAATTTTATAAGCCAGTGTTGAGTGTTCAGGAATGGTTACCTCTTTTAATTCGACCTGCATGCATGGAGTGGCACTTCCAGAATCTTTGCATCGCCAAATTTTTGCGGTATGTGCACCCGGATGAGTCCCTAATAATGCATTAATCAACTCAGAATTTCCGGCCAGCGAGGGCACATTGGTCACCTTTCCTTGTTTATCAATAATGAGAGTTCCCGTTAAGCTCATTACCATTTCTGCAAGTTCAGAATCAGAATTCAAAAAGGATTTGGATTGCAAAATAGACCAAACTAAATTTTTATTTAATACGACTTGTTGCTTGCGTTCTTCATCTTTAGATGCTTTATCCATGACGGAATCAAAACCAGAACCCGAGCACGCCATTCGCGCCTGTACGTAATCACTAAACAATCCTTCCTTGCCCATTGCGGCTTGATCTTTACACACTTTTTGTTGACTTGCTGCCGTCTTTGGCCAAATTCCACCCACTAAGTTTTCAGAAAGCTGGCATGAATTAATGCTTGAATGATTGGCCATCTGTTCCAGTTGCTGCAAATAATCTCGAACCTGTTTGAGCTCAGGAACGGTTGATGCCAACATCACATCAACTGCATAAGCGCCAGCATTGGTCATTACAGATTTACCCAAATCCACCAACTTTTGATGGCTTAAAAAACTCATGCTCCCGGTAAATAAATCGATTCCTCCGCACCCTGCCCGATAACTGGGTAAATCCAACTGAATCAGTTGATATTGTCTGATTTGGTTACGCGCATAGAGCGAACCCCCACCAAAAAATCCAGCCGCCTGAGATTCATAAGCAGCAGGGGACGTGACATTCGCCGCATACCCCATACCGTTAAAAAAATTATCCAAATCAGAGCTGACATTGGCATAAAGCGCGCTTGACCCAATAAATAACATACTTGCCATCAATCGTTTCATGATGGATTCCTCAATAGGAGCGTACTCATCGAACACCGCCTTGCTGTTCATAAGCCTTAATTTTCGGTACAAGCTGTTCCATACGCTCATTTAATTCTCCAAAGCTCATAGCCCCAAATCCCACGGGAAACAGTTGCTTGGATTGGGGATTTACCACAAAAATGGCCGGATAGTTAATGGGATTTCCCTGAAATGCTGCATTAATCCATTCCGTTGTTGCAGGAAGAAAGTTGGGAAACTCCCTCAATGGCTGATTATCTAATGCCAAGGGCAATACACGCACATGATGTTGGCCTGCCCATTCTTTTAAAACGGGTGCAAACTGCTGACAGTGAGGGCATTGACTGCCATAAAATAATATCAATCCATGGTTCCTATAAAACACGTCTTGAGACGCTTGAGTAGCTTGAACCCGTTGGTGTTCTGAGTGCGGACGCTCCTTCTCGCTAATGAAATCAGATAACCATGCAGACTGACTCGAAGCACTCAATGAATAGAACAGGAGTAAAATCCCTAAAAACCGGATACCTCTCATGACATACCTCCTTTAAATTGGGTTGCGACATCCACAAATCGCTCCATCAACACATCTTGAGTCGTTAATCCAAAGGCTACAGGAGACACGTTTTTACTGGTTGGATTAACCAATAAAATTGCAGGAAAATAGCGAACATTCATTTGGTTTGCTTGCCCGACATCGACACGTGAGCTTGGTAATTCGGGTGCAATCGAGCCATCCACACTAATCGGCATCAGTGTCAAATGAAATCGTTTACAAAAATCTGAAATGATGGGAATTTGTTTTACATCGTAAGGACTTTTCCCGCGATAAAAAAATAACACGCCATGAGTTGATGCAAGCGATGCGATAAACTCAGTACGCTTGTTCTCGCGAACTTCATCGGTGATTTTGGCTCCAATATTAGACGTAGGATGGGTCACTGAATAATCATACTCAGGATAGGCCAACATGGTTTGTTGAAAGACCTGCTTAAATCGAGAAGACTCTTCCAGCCAATAATGTTGTAGGCTTAAAAACACGCGCATGTCCTCTACACTTTTCGTATGCCGTGCTTTATGCAAGGCCTCCATCGTGTAAAAACGAAGTACTGCATCACGTTGCGTGAAACTAAGCTGTTTAAAAGGAATACCTTTTTGCGGGATTGGGGCTCGTTTTTTTTCTTTTTGGTCGTGCTCTTTTTTTACACTGTACCAAAGAAATCCAACGGGCTCCTCGGTCGCAAAACAGCAGGGACTCAACACAATCAAAACAAAAAAGAACACTTTAATCATGAGCTTTCCCCTGATTCTGCAAGTGCATAATACGTGACTGATTTGCCTGACTCATTTGCCCATTACTAGGAGGAGTCATCCTATCGACAAACTCCTTTTCAATACGAGACATATCCAAGGATGAAAAATTAATACGCTCCAGCTCTTCAGGAGTTATCCCTCGGCAATCTGCTTTATTTTCATTACCCTTTGCCCGGCCAAAACTTATTCCAAGCTGCCTAAAACGCCCTTGAATTTGAATAATTGCCGCAAGACTATTCGGAAACACACACCACGATTCCTTCGTTTCAACACAACCAATCACTTTCTTGGCGCAATACTCACCAACCCTGAAAGCTCGCCCCTCTTCTTTGGCTTTAGCGAGGCGTTTTTCATCTTGACTGCAATGCGTCATCTGATGACTCCCGCCACAACAATTACGCGTATTTAAAATTACTTTTCTGCACGTCGAGTTCTTTCCTTTAAAAATCGCAGGAATGCCACTACGAATTTGATTGGCGGCCACATCGCCTGCGGCACCCGCTAATGCGCCAAGACGAGAAATCCCCTCGCCCGCATCCGAGCTTTCTTCCATTTGGGATTCATCACATTGACCATCAGCACATGCCATGGTTCCTGGACAGATGGTTTTTTCAGGCAAGCACTGCTTTTCCAAGCAACGAAAGGTTTGCGTATATTGGGTGCATTGGCTCTGTTGTTGTGCACTGCACTGAGAGCCAATTTGGGAACATCCTTGATTCATGAAACCAGTACATCCACTGCTTGTGATATTCATGCATTGATAGTGGTATTCTTGTTTCCAGCATGGGCGTGAAATCATCACCCCATTAATCCATCGTGTCTGGTTTGCATCCAAACACTTATTGGCTTCTTGAATAAAACACTGACCTTGATGTGATTGGTTTTGAATTTTATCGCAATCACGGTGCAACCATTCATCATCACTGATTTTTTGGGTTAACGTAATCGTTAATTGAGCTTGTCGCTCCCAATACGATTTTTTGATTTTAAGGGTATGCTCAGTGCACGTTGGTTTTTGGGTAATGACTCTCGGTTTATTGTTTGTGGTTACCGAAATGTCAACTGCTTCGCAATGTTCATGAAATTGGATTAAATTAGCCGCTGAGCAATGCCAATCCCCTTTAGGGCAATGACTTAAATCAATCGTGCTCTCTAAGTTGTAAGGGGAAGCACTCATTGTTCGAGTGACTGTTTGGCTGATTGGCTGTACCGAAACCTTTAATTCATCCGCACAAGATAGCTTTTTATATTCAATGGACTCGAAACAGGAGTGATCTGAAACTTTCTCAATACATTCTGCATTTTTGGTATAACACGCCCCATTAAGTGCCTCTTCTGGGTTTTCTAAAAGTTGTTCCGCATAACGAACTTCAGGACTGTTTTCGGACAATCTCGCGGCATGATTTCCTGCGTTTCGATAAATATCTTGCGCGGTTGCATTATTAGGTAACGCATTAATACTTAAGTTCTTTAATTGCTTTGTCTCTAAAGATTGCTCTTTAGGATGTTCATTAAAATTAGGTAAAATCGCAGAAGAATTTAGCCCTCGCAATGCATCCATCGCACGCTCTCGTGCATTCATCGCATCTTGTTTGTTGGCAGCTAAGGCACAACTACTCAATAGCCCAACGAGAAGGAAGCGTTTAGCGTTCATAGTGACCTCGAAGTTGTTCCAAGCTCAATCCGCTCACACCTTGGTCCACGATTCGCTCCAATCCTTTTTTTAGAGACAAGTTGCCATAAATCACATCAAATACGTGACCATTATCAACCACTAAGGCAGGAACGGACGTAATGGCGTACCGCTCAAATGCTGTAGGATCAATTTGTAAGTTTAAATTGGGCACGCTTTGGCTTAGACTCATAATTTTACGCACTGTTTTCGCCATAGAGTCCTGATGAAGTCCATTTAAATAAACGGGAATATTTAATTGGACACTCTCTTGTAATGTTTCAATTAACAACTGCTTTGGCATCGAAAAACTTACATATACAGAGAATGTATGTGCAAAACATGTTAGGGATAAAAACAATTGCATGAATAAACCAACGATTAGGCGCATCGTATTACTCCACATAATCAAGTCCCAGGCTGCGATTCCAAGCCAAAAGAACACTCATGAACGCAACCCCTAAATAAAATGCACTATCAGATAATTCACCCATGACATACGTTCCTTAGCGTAAAAGTAAGTCTGGAAGAGGAAACAAAAAGCCGTTCAGTATGAAGTAACGAATAACGCCCAACAGCTCGCGATAACATCCCCATTCCCAGTAATACCTCAACGCAAATAGCGTTCGATAAAATGGAGAAAAAAAACAATAAAAGCCCTGAAAACCAGCATAAGCATAAAAAAATCAGGGAGACTTTATTATTCGCATAAGGCGTTATATCACCTGACGTAATTAATGAATGGATGCTGCATGCATGAATGCTGATTAAAGCGAAATAACAACTCAATAACACGGTTAATTTTGAATTTCCTAATCTCTTGTAAATGAATTTAATGCTCATTTTTGTCTCCATTTTATAAGAACGTGCAATTGCGTTTTCGCCATACTAAAAACCCATATTGAAAAGGCTTATGAGATTTGATTTTCCCTGCCTCCCAAGCAAGGGTGCTGTATCCTGATGGATAACAATGTTGTCCATCAGCGACTTGGTTTACTAACTCATAGCGGTAGCGTGATTTTGGAGTTACGGAATAATAGTGCTCTTTACAAATAGCCCCCGACTCAGGACTTGAGTCAGCAAGAAGATATTCTCGATGCATCTTATAATTCATACGTTCTGTAAGAAGTAATGCCGTTTGTACTGGGGATAACGGTGCATTCACATGTCCCGTTAATGGATAATGAGTTCCTTGACTTCCTGCACACCAAAAAAGACTGTCCATGGGCTTTTTGCGCACCGTGGACGATAAACTGTCTGCAGCACATGAAGCTTGAGTTATGGGATTACCAAACAATACCGATTCGGGACTTAATACAAAACTCATTTCTGAGTCCATCCAGGTGGGATCAAGCTCAGTTAAATAGGCAATATCAAAACTTCCCCCTTGCAAACACCCTATGGAAGTAATTAAATTAAGCCAGTAAATCAAAGGATATTTATACCAATGTACATGAAAAAACGCGTGTTGCTGCCCCATGCCTACGAGATGACGGCCACCACGAGCAGACTTAAGCCCCATATTAAGTTTGGTTCCCCCTAAATTCACCAAACAATAGGGCGTATCGGTGACATCGGTCAACGCCATAGGCTCCCAATAACCAATGTTTAATCCTATCCTCATTCCTAAATTGGAAGGACACATGCCAACCGGTAATTTGGCATTGTCTGTATCTTCTAAAGAGGAGCTAACGATTTTGGTATTGCCAATAGATAAAGGAAACAGACAACGCCAACATACATCTTTAATTGGGTTGATGAAATGTCCCGTACAAGGGGCACTAAAGAGTGGCATAGAGAACAACATGCTCAAAATAACCAAAATAAATTTAAGCCTCATCGCCGTTCTCCTTAATTGCAACCTCATGAATCACTAACTGATTATCACGTCGTGTGACCTGAGTGGGAACCGCAGTAATACGCAGCTTTTGGGTGATTCGACCGGATTGATCAAAATAAATTGCAGCGTTCAAAGTCGTTTCTGCCTGCGACACGGCACCTCCCGTTAAAATGTATTTGGGGTTAATACACTCCTTTGCTTTTTTCTTTACCCAACGAATTTGTGCCTCATCATCTGCATTAAAAAATAACCAGCACGGTTGGTATGAGGGGAGTTGTTTTAAAGCATTAACCCGAGTCCCCTTGGTAAAAAGCGTCCTGCCTGTGCTGTCTTTGATTGCATCAGCAGTCACGAGTTCAGGGACATAATAATGATGTCGTGAATGCATAATGCGCATTAAACTCAAAGGTCTTGGGCGATTTGCATGAGCGGCGACTTCTTTTACCCAGTGTTGATTGAGTTGCTCTATGGCTCCTTGGTTTTTAAGCTCGGTTAAACGCTCATAAATATGCGTGAGAAAACTCTTCTCCTTGATTGGAAACACCGCACCGACAACGCCTAATGAGTGTGCATGGATTGAGGAGCACGGTGTTAATAGAAGCCAAACTAAAAGTACGCGTTTCACACCGAACTCCTCATCGCGTGACTCAACTCATTCATTAATTGAGAAGTAACATCCACGCCACCGCTTAGGACATGTTGCTTATCAATAATCAGAACATGGTGCTTTTGCGCATACTCATTAATCATCTTTGGTAACAGTTTTTTTAATTTTTGCGATGCCTTAGCAATTTGGGCATCCGACGCTTTATGAAGAGCTAATTGCCGGATTAATTGAGCATGCACCATGTGATTATCAAAGAGCACTACTTGCGTTTTAGGACTCCAAAAACTCCCAAGCCCCAAACCCAAAGCAAAAACCCCAATTCCTAAGCCATGGTGCCAACTTATGCGCATAATTCAGCTCCATAATATTTATAGGCCACTTGATTAATTGCCTCCGCCATCGGAACACCACGATGTAACAATGCCTCAATGTCACTGTATTCTTCGCCTGAAGTTGAAAACAAAATGCGCGAAAAAGGATCGCAAAAATAACGATGAAAACTGCTGACCGAACCAAATTGAAGCATCACATCTGAAAAACCTTGAGATTTTGCCTCACCAAATGAATCAATGAGTGTGGATTCTAAAGAAGTAAAACGATCAGGATGTTTTTCAATAAAGCTTTTGAAATTACCTTGCCGCATAATAATCTTGGTATCAGAACTTGCAGCAATGGCCTCTCCCTGAACGGTGTTGGTCGTATCTTGAAGATTTTGGGTAATAACGGAAAAACCACCCATATGCTTACGTGCTGTACGAAATCCTTGCTCAATAAACGCCGCACAAATCGGGTTAGTTCCTTTAGCCAGGAATCGCCATGCCTCATCAATAATGCAGCGTTTTTGCCGTTTTCGGTCTGAATTATAAAATTGGCCTTGAATGATGACGATCATCACGAACATCACAATGCTCATCAGCTCAGGATCATGCTTTAAACCACCTAACTCCAATACCACAAAATTAGAGCCATTCAGCAAAGGCGTATCACTATTAAATATATGGCCATACATTCCCGTCCTTCCGTATTTATCTAATAAGATCAACAAGTCTTTAAGGCGTTGATCGTTTTCGGAATCAGGATGCTGCAACAAATCACGAAGCGCGTTCAGTACGTCATCCATCCGTGTTTTACGGCCATGCTTTTTCCAGCTTTTTAATACCGCTTTTAATAACCAAGCGCGTTGCACTTCGCTAATGGGTTGATGAGGGCTGGCCATAATGGCTAATAAATCGCGAATTTGTGTGTAATCATGTACCTTCTCACCTTGAATGTCCGTAACACCATCAAAATCAAATAAGGTAAATGGATTGAGTGTGAGGGTTTTTGCGTCAATATAGGTACCGCCCACCAACTCACACAAATGCTTGTAGGAACCACCTAAATCGATGACATAAATTTGCTGGCCACGGGACAAACCATCAAGAATCTGGGCTTGTTCAAAAAATGACTTTCCAGAACCAGTGCTCGCAACAGTTAATCGATTGTAGTTGGTAATGGGTAAGGCTCTGTCATCAAAGATGTCCAAATAAAAGAGCTGGTTTCGTGTGGTAGGCAATAAAAGACCTTGGTTAGACCCTTTAAAGTCGGCAATTAAAGGAGCTAGATTGGCCACATTGTAATGACTTAATTCTTTGGTTTTTCCTAAGAGTTCCATCCCTGAAAAAAGTCCCTCAGTTAACATAAAGGGGAGACTTCCTAAAAATCGTAACCATTGGATGCAGGGGCTTCGGATTAACGTGAAATCTAAACTGCGATAACTGGCAATGGCTTTAGCTACATGTTCACGCTCATGTTCTTCATCAGTAAATAATATTAAATTATAAAAGGTAGGGAGCAGATCAAGATCTCCTCGCGAAGCATGCTCATGAACAAATCGCCATTCTGCCGCTTCGTCTTGAATCCCAGGATTAATAAACGACTGCACCGCATTGTTATTGGCATCTAACGATTTAGCACGACTTTTGGCGCGTGCTTTCATTTTTTCCTGCTTTATTCCTCGAATAGTAAATGACAACAAAAATGGGCATTGAATGCCTTGTTCAGGCTTTAAGGTATTCGCAAATAAGTCCGGCGTTTGCCACAATGCAAAGGGCTTCTTAGGGTAAGAAACAATTTCACAACTAACCATCCTTGTTTTGTGTATGCTACCTTCTTCATCGGCCACACGAACGTCCACCTTATTATCATCATGCCTCAGTACAATCGTGGGATGAGGAATGGTGTTACTCAATCGCTCCGAAGATAGGTCTACTTCTGGCCAAGAAAACTCATTGAAATTGGGAGAAACTACAGCACGTAAGAACACGCGAAAATCCTGAGCCCCACAGCGCGAATAACAAAAGCCAGCCACTTTAAGTTCTGATTCAAAATCATGACGCAACTGAACTAAATCAAGCTCCACACCAGGACTTGCTTTTCGTGAAATAAACAGCATGCATTGGTAATCTGCAAGAGTTGCGGGGATGTTTCGGTTATTTTTATACCCATGATGAATCGCCTTGAGATGATACTTAATACTCATACGAGCAAGCTCTGCATAAATTCCGCCTCGCTCAAGAATCGGTTCAAAATTATTTTGTAACGACTGGGCAAGCCAGGGATGCTTGTACAACATGACGGTACAATCTGTCCCATAGGTCAATTTACTTTTAATCATCTCAGCGATTGCTTTCATTAATGTTTCATCAGCACCGGCCATAGGCACCACCATCAATCCAAAGCCTACTGAATTTCGATTCACAAAAAATCCATGCTCATCGACTGACTCATAAGGAAGTAATTTTGAAAATGAAGGTAAATCCATACTTAAGGATTGATTCGCGTGATGAATATCCACCAAAGAATTAGGTTTAATTCCATCGGTTTCACCCAATATATGACTTAATCGATGAAGAAGCGCACGCGTTTTATCTCGCCAATACTTAATGGTTACGCCCATGATTTCTCCCTCACCGATTCTGAAACCCATATAGAGCTTCCGTTACTTTTTTGAACTACTCGTCCATGCGCACCATGATTGCTGTAGTTGGGTGTCATGCGATGAGTCTTTTTTCCAGTATAAGGAATCATCTCATCGGCAAAATGCGTCATGTCATCGACCTGTTCAATAGTCAAACAACTGTCCGTGGCAGTTGCCTTACATGCGGTGTTAATGCTCATTGAACTGCACCCAAAACACCCCAAGCCCATCAAGAGCAATAAGCTAAATCTTATTCCGGTCATTGCATTTCTCCTGTTCCGTTACGACTTCCTGCATTCACCTGGTCGATTCGCCCTAAAACCTCTGGCGGAACAGAAAAGTTCATTTCATTGTTTTGATTAGAACTTGATGATTCAATACCTTCTTGAGACAGATCCCGCTCCATATGAACTTGCTTTTTGGCATACTCTTGTTTGTCCTCATCTGGATCTAAATAAAAACCATCTTTAAAGACAATGGTGACTTCATTTCCTGCACCAATAGGAATTGTTGGGTGATATTGCTCTGCTCGCTTAATGTAATATTGCGCTAACATATCTCCTGATTTAGAGGCACCGCCATAGGCGGCATAGGGCACGATATTTCCAGAAGGGATAATCGAAGTTGCTCCAATAGGGCTGATGTTTTGCATGCTTTGCGCGTATTGTGCGGCTGAAGTAACACCTGAAATCACACCACTTAAACCCGCCCATTTCATGACCTTGCCATCTTTCATCACGGGATTTCCCTTAATTCCGACCTTTCCTTTATAAAAAACCCATCCCGTAACGCGTTTATCAATAATCGGCTCTCCAGGGTACGCGCACGATAAATTATAAAGAGCAGCAATAGCACGCTCACTGGAAATATCCCCATAGGTAAAACTACTGACACGGCACCCATGTAATCGAGCACGTTGTCCATTAGGAAGTCGTGCGTCTTCTATAAATTTGAATATCATCGCCCCATTGTCTTTTTCTTGACCGTTTACCGAGGTATCCGCATCCGCACCGCCTAAAACAACTGCTCTTACGGAGGTATTGGAAGGAACGTAGTGTTTAGGATTTAAATAATGTTTGTAATGAGCACGATGTCTTTTAGGCTTAGGCCGAAATGAAACCATATGAATTTTGGGCACTGCATCCGTGCGAGTGGCCACCCCAAATTGATTCAAAGAATTCATGGCATAGGTGTTTGCACCATGCCAAAATTCGGGGTTTTTAACTTGGCTTAATTCATTGGGTAACTGATTCTCCTGCTCTAATTTTTGTGAAGCTTCTTCTTTCGTGTTTGTGACCGCGGCTAATTGCGCACTAAATTCTTCTTTTAACTCTTTTAATTGCTGTTGATGTTCCTCATTCATCGTTTTGAATTTTTTCGTCCACTGACTTATTTCTTTTTTAAGAGATTCCGTTTCCGTTTGCTGCGCAGTTAATGCATTTTGAGCTACCGCCTCTGTGAAAGACTCCTCGATAATTCCAGTTAAATCAGCGCTTTCTTGTTTTTGTGGTTTCTTTTGAGAATGACCATCGACCATGAGCGCAAAAATCATGACAAAACAGAAAAACACGCCACCAACGATCAAGAGCAATCGTCTAATTTGCACTCGTTTAATCAGTTTATTAAGTTGCCAATTAGCCATGTGCCACCCCTTGAATACGATAAAGCATCGCGGTTTCTCCAGGAGCAATCGTTGCTTTGGAAAATTTCACGGCTAAAGTTCCCTCTTTTACAAACCAATCTTGCGCTAATTGCAGCGGCTCTTTTCCCCCATTTCGAAGAGTAATGGTTTCGCCTGAAAGCTGTTTTCCTTCCCATGTTTCTTTTAATTGCAGCGTCAGACCTCGATTCCAACGCTCAACGCGCCCAAAGTATCTTTTAACGGCAACATCCGTAAAGGGCTTATTTTGTTCCATATGAGTTAAAAGAGAAGTAATCGCCTCTGGCACCTCCTCTTGAGGCGCTTTTTCCGGTTTATTTACTGTGGTTGCTTTAGCAAGAGCAGCTGCAGGTTCCTTTGGTATTAATTCAATAGTCTTTCCTAAAGAATCCTCGGTATTGACTGTTACTGAATAATGACGACCCAATTTTGTTGTAAGAAATAAAGTGACAGGAGCCCTTACAGGTAATATATAAACACTATGATCCCCTTTATCGCGTTGAATCCCTAATGCTCCTGGTGGAAAAGCAAAATCCCAAATTTCATCATTTTTAATGAGAATTCTATTGTAATTATTAGCACTCAACGTCAAGGAAATTTCCCCGTTATTCGCAACAGGCACTCCTGCTTGAGCAAAGCTCTTCAGTGACAGAAAAATAAGTGTATACCCTATTTTTTTAACCATGATTGTCTTCCTTATAAGATGCAAATTGGACTATTGATAGACGGCCTGATGCATAACGAAATGCCAATTTATAGATCTTCTCTTCCTCACTCATTTGTTTTATGCCAACGTAACGAGCCAACCTTCCCTTAACCTTAACCGTGAGATGTTGGGGCGATGGAATAACCCGAGTAATGTAGAAACTAGAAGATATTTTTTGTGCTTTAATGATTTTGGATTCTGCATTTAATGTTTTAACAAAATCGGCATAGTGCTTAGGATTCACGAACGATAACAACTGTTCATGGTTAGACTGTACTGTTTCAGGGGTAACATTCAATCGAGCATAGATAAAGTTCTTAGACATTAAACTTAAATAAGTTCCATCCACCCTATTCGCACTTTTGATGTATCCTGGACTTCCATAAAAAGGAGTTATTTCAACGCTGTGACGATTCCAGCCAATATAGACCAGAATCGATAAAACCAGATTGGCAATCAAAAGCCCAAATACCAAACAAACCATCAAGTTAAACCGCGCTGAGAGCTGACTTAGTTTATTTTGATATACTCTAAAATCCATAACTTACTCCTTAAGCAACCCATACTCGGTAATAAGATTCAGGTAATTTAGGCAGGAAAAATTGCGTCAAGCCATGAGGCAAATACCAATAAGCTAAAACCAGCAAGGCTTTTGGTCCTTGCCCTTTTTTGATGGCACGCAATCCACCCACAAGACCAAAACCTAAGAGACTTACTAAAATTCGTTGGCTTAAAAATGTAAACAGCAACAAACAGATGCCAGCAACAACAAGCTCATCTATGGTTAATGTCAAGTATCGTTTTGGCGCATCAATGTAATTTAAAAATTGATAGTTCATTGGATTCATTTCATGCCCTCTAATTTTCTTAATGAAACACGAAGATTTTAAGTAATGCCCCAGGGATAAATGCGATAAAAAACACACCAAAAAATACTTTAGGGTTACGAGCTGCAACAGCTAGAGCAGTAGCACCCACAATATCGATTAAGATAAATATGATCCAAAACTTAGCATCGCTAGAGAACGTATCTTTTACGTCTCCATCCAGTGCAGTGACCAATAAATCTTTAGCAAATACGCTATGAGTCATAACAAGCATCATGAGCATCAAAGCGCCCTTGTTCATTAAATTTATAACTGATTTTCCTATGTTCATTTTTCGCTCCTTATTCATTTGATGAAACCTAAGAGATTGACTCTAATTCACGAGCCAAATTGCCAATTTTTTCTAAATAGGGCATTACCATCGAGGAAAAATAAGTGCATTCCCTATGATTTGAACTGACACGCTCTAGTGCCCTGTACACAAAATGAAGATTATCTAGTGCAAACTGAGTTCTGTTGGCTTTAATTAATGGAACAGATTGCTCCATCATGACTCCTGAATAACCCACATCAATTGAGCAATATTCCTTGGTATTCGCGTGAGCTAATTGACTTAAACTCGTTCCAAGATATTTGCACTCCTGAGCCAATTCCTCTTTATCTACAGGGGAAGAAAAACATACCCCGCTTACGATCAAAGCCGAACACAATGCAACAGCCTTTATTGCTATTTTTTTATTCAATTTCACAAGTTTTCTCCTTTTTTAGGGTGTACCAATCCCTTAAGCCTTAATCGCTTAATTTTCAATCACAAATCTCGGGGTTTTATTGAACGAATTAAATCGTCTTTTTAAGTTTTTTGGCTCATTAGAAGATTCCTGAAATCACTTTAACTAATCCCTGTTCTAATGGGGTACGCGCGTCTTGAAACGTTAAATTCACTTTATTGGCATTGGATACCACACGCGTTCGATAGCGTTGATAAGGACTCGCGCGCGATGAGGTTTGGGAAGAAACGGTACTCCTCCCATTATTTAAATGGGATTGAACCTGCTCCTTCACGTGTACGCCCTTCCCTGCCCGCTCTGAGATTTGGATATCGGTAATCATGGTGTAGTTCACATCCTTGACCAGCGCATCGGCGGCCAAACCAATAACCCCACCCGCAAGACCTCCTGCAATCATACCCGTACCCGACTGGGTCATGCTTCCCATTGCAGTACCGGCAACCGCACCCGCAATCGCCGAACCATACCCCCCACCTAAAGCCGATTGACTGGCCGCAACACTCATTTTACCCACCTTGAGTATGTTCGCTTGGAGCAAATAATGTGCGGTGTTGGGGTTATGAACGACTTGATAACCTTGATTGCTTAGAGTTGTTTTTAATTGAGGCATAATATTTAATTCCTCATCCGAAGTGTTTTTTACCGAAACATAGACGGTTTTCAACCTCTTGGGGACAGGGTCTAGAAAGATGGTTTCACTTTGTTTGGTCCTGACCTCAAGGGTGCGGTGCTCCAAGGCCGTTTGTGTCGCCGCACAACTGGCGAGAATTCCCATCGCCACCACGAGGCCACTTTGAGTTACATTTTTTAAGTTCTTATTCATCATGTTCCTTTTGTTTGATTAACTGGCTTCTGCAATCCGCAGCGCCAATAATTCATCTTGGAGCACTTGGATTTTAGAGTGGGCACGTGCAATAAATTGTTCAAAATGGACACGTGCATGTTCATTAGCATCATCCAGCATTTTTTCAAAATGGCTGGCTTCGGCTTGCATGGCGCGGAGCTCTTGTTCCAGGCGCGCCGTTTCTCGCAGGGTTTCATGGTGCGGCAGCAGCGATTCGGTAACCATGGCTGTAGGTGTTTGCCAATCCCCACGGAGGATGACTTGACGGATGGCATTGAGTTTTTTACTGAAATCTCGGCCACAGGCGGTAAAGTGTCTCGGATTCAGGAGGCAATAGGTAATTTCTTCACTAATGGCAGTCGTGTCTTCAACGTTCAGTGCGGCAACGAGTTGCTGGACTCGTTGCTGTTGTTTGGACGTCAACGCGGTGCTAATCAGGGCATCATCTTGGTTTAGGTAGGTTAGCTTGAGCTCTGGTTGTGGTTTTGTTTGATGGTTTTGTAAACCTTCTTTTTGAGAACAAAAAACAGCAGCAGCCCTTGCTGGTTCCTCGATAGAGCTTGTGTGCCCCCCTATTTCTGCTGCTGCTTTTATTTCTTGCTCTAATAAATATTTATTTTCTTTATTATTTACTAGTGAAGGATTTTCCCGCCCAGGCATTTCCAAAGCCGGCTTTTCAGGGGCCGGCGAATTAGGGGCCGGTTGCACCAGAGACGCCTTTTCAGGGCCTGGGGGAATATCCCCTTCTAGGGTTGCCGGTGTTTCTAAAACCAGATACTCCAACCGGCCAAACCGGCCGTTTTCTTGATTGCGTACAGCAAACTTTTGAATATAGCCTGCTTGCTCCAATTCTTTTAATAAACTGCGAACGGCATCGCGTCCATTGGTAGCACGTTTTTTTAAATCTTCGACGCGAACCTGCCAGGTGTCCGGTAATGAAATAAGGTAGGCATGCAAGCCTTTTGCACCCCAGGACAAACGAGCGTCATTAAGACAAGTCTTATCCAGAATGACGAAGTTTTGTTGTTTTTTATGGATTCTGAGTACAGCCATGATTTGCTTCCAATGCAACTTCTGTAGAATGAGGAACCGTATGATTGAGTTCAGATATAGAACGGAATCGATTAAGATGATCTTCGAGCCTTAAAGCTGCCTCAGGAATTTTTTTACGTCCCGAACGCTGAGAAGCCTCGGTGAGTAATTTATTGGCCTTTTCCGTAAGCTGAAAGGAGATATATACTTTTTCATACTGTTTATCCGTATTCGAACTCAATTAATCCTCCTTTTTATTAAAGTTATCTCATTAATAAGTGTTAGAATCCAAGGAAGTAGATTAATTTCAACGTCATAATATAATTAGTTTTTATTAATATGAATGTTGTAATCTACCTCATTGATGATATTATATTTGTATATTTATTGACTAACTTAAAAATCAATAATATTATTGTTAAAATCATCCCATAAACCAATAAAATTATTGGTTTATGTATTTTCACACCAACATTATTGGCTGTCAATCCTATTCCAATAATTTTATTGGTTTTGAGTATAAATTGTGTTTGATAGAAAAAATTTGCTTAAACTACTGTCATTGAATAATGTCAATGTTAATGAACTTGCAAAGAAAACAAATATTCCTCAGCCTACATTACATCAACTTTGTAGTGGTCTCACCTTAAATCCTAGAGAAAAGACTTTAAAAGTTTTAGCTGCCTTTTTTAACGTTTCACTAGAACAGATCAGTGGACATGAATCTTTATATCTTCCACAAGAGGCTCTTATAAGTTTGCCATTACTAGATTGGAATAATTTAAACGATTTTAGAGAGAACCGGCCCTATGAACACAGAGCTACAATTTATTATGAGCGCCATGAGGTCAGCGAAAAATCCTTTGCTTTAGAAATGAAAGGGGATTCTATGGAACCCATTTATCCTTCTGGAAGTATATTAATTTTTGACTCTGAGAAGCGATATAAAAATAAAGATTACTGTCTGATTTATTTAAGGAATCTTCAAGAATTTCGGTTCAAAAAACTGCTAATCGATGATTCTAAAATTTATATAACCTCTTTAAACCCTGGGTTAGGTGATGAAATTTCATCACTAAATCAAAATGATGAAATTATTGCCACTTTAGTAGAAGCTAGAATTAAACATCAATGAAATTCTATTCATATTTATTGTCTTTATTTTCAATATCTAATTTAAAAGGATTAAAATCTGTATTAATATCATAGTAATCCACTTTTTCAATTTCTTTAAGTTTCTTTACTATTATCCATGAAGGAAAAACAGATATTAATGTATATAGCATCTTGCAAACATATCCACAAAACATCATCCAAATTAAATTAGCCACCGTGATTTTTCCAGTATATGCAACAATATCGACGATTATCGTAAGCGCAGCCTGGCCTATTGCTGTTGCTGATATACATCTTAATATATATGATCTTCCCTGTAGCCTTACCTTCCACTTGGCTAAAAAATAGATATTCATAAAATATCCAACTAATGTTCCAAGTAGACTTGAAATTACAAACCTTATAGTCGGGTCTAGGACTGTTTTGTATGCATCAGCATGAGTGAAGTAATCTGGATAAGGAAAATGCGCAACCATTGTTATCGCTATAGCAAAGCAAATCTCGCAGAAAGCTCCAATCCATATGAACAAACGTGGGTAAGAGTAACCATAAACTTCTCCCATAATATCTAAAATAGGAAAAGCTAACGGGAAATAATAAATTCCTCCTGGCTCAAGTATCCCTGCTATCTGGGTCAATCGATTTGCTAAAATTACAGTAGAAAGCAGTATAGCGATATAGATACCGAGAAAAATTAATGGAAACTTATAAAATCTATCCTGTTTTACTTCACTAAAAATTTTCTCTGAGGGTGTCATTGATTCCTGCCATGTATCCAATTCGATTTGCCTCCTCGGGAGTCATCTTGTTTATTAATGATTTATTTTTTGAAGCTATACTTGCTGAAATTGTTGAAACCTTCTTTTCTCTATTTTCGATAGTAATACAGTATTCATTTAGTAGTTGATCAAGCTCCCAGGAGATTAGTTTATTATCAGGAGCTAGTTTTTCTAGCACAGCAAGATAGGTTAGTGCTCTAACCGCGCGACTTGATAGTCCATCAACTATTGAGTCATTAAGTATGATCTGCTGTGCAGTCATACTTTTAGTCTGATGCCCATGAATCTTAATTACAAATAACGAATCCCCTTTTAAATCCTTTTTTACACCGACAATTTCAAAAGCATTTTGGGTCGATTGTTCTAAGGAAAATTCCTCGTATAAATTTTTTATGTGTTTAAACCAGTTATCCTTCACTTTCATTTCTTACCCTAGTTTTATTGCGTTACAACCTACACTTTCTTTCTGTTCACTATCCATTAACATATCGGGCGGGAATTGCCCTTGTCTGTTTATGTATGAAATTTTTATTTCATCTTCACTAAATCCCGCTTCTTTTAAAGCTACTCTTAATGTGTCCTCATCAAGCCAATGTACTAAAGGGGGTAAAGAAAACGAACGGTTCTTTTCATATTTTTTTGTATCTGTAATTAATCCAGGCCATTTCTCCCCTTGTTCTTTGCGAGTTTTATATTCTTCTAAGAAATCTTTCCAATTCGCAAGATATGGAGTTTCATTTATTACAAATAGACTTCCACCTACTTTCAACCATTTTCTAGCCTTGTTTAAGGCTAATACGAGTTCTTCGCCATCAAAGAAATGGAGCACCCTGGATATTAATATTGCATCGAATTCATTCTCTTTAAATGCCAACTCTTCAGGGAATGAACCAGCTACTGGGATTAGATTACCCTTGTTCATCTTTTTATGTGCTTTAACTACAACTGCTAGGTGTGAAGGCTCAAGATCGTTACATACCACAGTTGCGCCCTTTTCCAGCGCACTTAGAGTAGCAACTCCATACGCAGCACCTATTTCAAGAACCCTACCATTTTCATTCTTTGTTTTTTCCGCTCGCTCAATAAATTGTTTCGAAAAAAAGTCAACCGCTCTAGTTGTCATGTAACCTTGTTTATTTAATGTTGGTATAAACGAGCCTGAGGCATCAACTGGTGGTAATTCATATTCTGAATAAATTTCGTCATTTTTTTGGTAATCACAACCTTTTTCAAGCTTTGTAACCAGCGTTTCTAACCAATTTTCTGAAGATTTAAGAGAGTCACACTTAGCAATGAAATCAGTGATCAATGTTGAATAACGTAGCTGAAATTCCAATGGTGGAACACCAAAGTTATTCTCCCATTGAGTTTTTCTCAAATTTAAAATTCGATCATCTTTGGGATGTATTTTATTTATTATTTCAATTAAAATTTGGGTAAAAGGTGTTGTGAAATTTTCATTAGATGGTTTATTTAAAAAAATCTCAATAATTTGGCACAGAGCAGTATCCCTGTAATTTGAGCTTGAACTTAAAATATCCTTAATTTCCTTTAACATATCATTGTTCTTAAAAAATCCAATGTGTGCATTGTAACATTTTACTTCTCTAATACAAGATCCATTTCGTTAGTTTTATTACTCTTTGAATTGTTGTCATCTATGTTGTTCAAATAGTTTTTGAACTCATTTAAAGATGTAAACTCAACTTGCATTCTTATTTTTCCATTTGCCATCTCTTGTACTTTTACACTTGTTTCAAAGTGCTCACATAATTTTGCTTTATTAAAGTTAAATTGAGATACATATTCGATTTCTTTCTTTTTTTCCAATGAATTCATATGGTTATTAGTTCTAACATAATTTTCTGTTTTTCTAACACTCCATTTATTAATAATAATCAACTCTATAACTTTTTCCTGTACAGCATGCTCGAGGGATAAAATCGCTCTTAGATGTCCAAATTCAATTAATCCTTGTTTACATTTTTCTTTCGCTCGAGGGCTCGCGTGTACAAATACTCGTATTAAATTAGCAATAGTAGTTCTTGGCTTACCAATTAAATTCGCCACTTCCTCGACAGTTAAATTGTATTTTTCCTTTAATTTTGATAATGCTTCGGATTCCTCTAATGGTGATAATTGTTCCCGTTGAATATTTTCAACAATCGCTAAGACTTGAGCTTCAAGCTTGGTGAGATCTTTTATTATGCATGGAATACTTTCCAATCCCAAAACCTTACAAGCTTGATATCTCCGCTCACCCGCAATAATTTCATATTGATTATCGGATATTTCTCTTACCAAGATAGGTTGAAGGAGACCACTCATTTTTACAGAATTTACTAACTCCACAAAACTATCATTATTTAAAAAATCCCTATATCTCGGCTGATAATGTCCTTTATGCACTAATTCAATGTTTATAAATTTTAAATTATCCTTTAGATGTTCTTTAATTGCATCTTTTTCATCTAGTTTAATTGCATCTTTTCCAAACCCCAGAACATTCAAATTTAGCTCCATTTTTATTTGCAAAAAAAAACTTAAAAACCGTATATACTAGGCCCACACTAGGTTATACGCCCTCTGTCCCCTGGGGGACATCATTTCAATATTTCATCTTTTCTATATAATTTTCGATCTGCAAACATCCATTGGCTTAAGGCCATACGCAGAATTGCCGGCTTTATATGCACATCAAGCATCTTTCTCGTGCTCTTGATATTCAGTTCTAAGGTAATTAGCTTTTCCAAAAGATTTAAATTTATATTTGCTTGAACAGGATAAGCACCTATGTTCTTCATATTGGCACCTAGCTTTATTTGGGTAAGCAAATTTATTAAAACATAATCATCAGAAGGATTTTCCCAATTAATATCATCAACCGCAGCACTTTTAAAAAAATGCTCTAAAGCCTCATTAACTAACTGAGATTGTTTACCCTTTCCTGTGTACTCGATTTTTGCTTTTTCTTGAATTGAACTCCACAGTTTTTCAGGAACTCGCAACGTTATTTTTTTTTGCTTTATCGAATTTTCCTCTTTTTCCTTTGGCCGTTCTAAAAACATATTTACTCCTACAGACTTTCATCAAGTAGAAAAAGTTCAAAACTTTTTAATAGTTTTGAAAAATCTTCAACTGATTCAATTTCTTTGACATTGGATACTTCCTTTAATTGGGGTAATAATCTCAAAAGCTTTCTTCCTGCTTTTAAGCAACTTTCATGTGTCTTGATGGAAAAAGATGCGACCGTTCTCTTACGCCCATCTATTCCTCGCTTTGAGGGCTTTACACCAATATCCATATATTCAATTTTTTTATCTTTTAATAATTTAGTTATAAATAGCTCTTGGCGGTCGATTCTTGGTATTGCAACAACTTTAATAAAATTATTGGCTGATAGCCCACCCTTCAGTGCTTCTAAAATAATAGGATGGAATTTTTCAGGGTTAGTTATCATTTTTAAAACTGCTGAAGCAAAATCTTTTTTTATTTTTAAACGCTCGCGTAATTCTCTTACAGTAATATTAGGATTATCATTAATCTCTTCAACTGCTAATTGATAGTTACCGTAAGGAGTAACATTTGCTCTCAAGCTATTTTCCGTTATTTGACGTCCAACTTTTTCTTTTTTAGACAAGCCGTGCAATCCTTCATTTCTGATGGCTCGAATATAGGGTATTCTACCTAGAATACAGGCTAGTCGACGCAAATGTCCTTCCAAAACTATTAAGGTATTAGTTTCGGGATCAGATTCAATCTCGATAGGTTGTATTTGTCCTGTCTCTCTTATACTGCTAGCTAAACTAACCAAAAAGTCATAATCCTTTTGTTGTTCTTTCTTGGGATTATTAAGCAAATCATTAAAATCAGGAAATGTTACAATTTCAACTATTTTTCCGTCCAATTGTTTTTCTTCTATTTTTACCAAGCAACCAGGAGAATCATTATTTTCAAAAATATCTAACATATCTATACCAACATGGCGCACCAGCCAATTGTCATCAATCAACCAATCAGGACGAGGATTATGAGGGCTAGGCCTTAATGCTTTGGGACGAACTTTAAAATAACCTTCAGATCCACCATCGTTAAAACTCACTGGCATTGATACATTTCCAAAATTCAAAGATGTACTAATATCTGCTTTAGAATTTGCCTGCTTTTTTATTTGATTTTTATCGGTCACATCTAAAATACTACTTCCCAAAATCATAGTCATATTAATTCCTCCGTAATCTCAATATTCTCTGAGGCCATTCCTCTTTCGCTAATTAGATCTTCATAACCCATTTTTGAAAAAATATAATTACACGCATTAATTGCATCAATGCGTAAAGTTGAATTTCGCTTTAGGCCACTAAAGGGCATTGATAAATCAGCACCTTTGGTATCTACCTTGGACATATCACCAGAATCTCTTAACTCGCATGGGATAAGATATGGCTTAATGTAATGACTTTCTTCTAGTTTTTTTCGTTGTTCGTCTTGCCCTGTCCTTTTATTCCAAGCTTTCTGATTTACAAGGAATCCGATTAATTTACTTGCTTGAGAACGTGGCTTTTTTTCATTCTGTTCATGAAAACAATGAAGCATTGCATTCAATCCCTCACAGCTTTTTTCTTGTAACTGAAAAGGCATTATTGTATGTGTAGAAGCTCTCATTAGACCAACGGAAGTTATAGATATTGCAGGGGCACAATCAGCAACGATAAGATCAAATCCTGCTTTATACATTCGTTCGGGTTCAAAAAAATTTCGAGGAATATCGTATAAATCTTCATAGGATAGATTATTATCAAACTGCTTTTCTTCTATTTTCTTTAAGATTTCGTTATGGGCGGGAATGACTTTTAAATTTTCATATTCATATGAGGGATAGGCTGCAATAGGCTGATCTTTCATATACAAAGATGCTAAACTGGAAACACCATCCCAATTCGTATGAATTTTTGGATCATATTCAGGATGAATGGGGGGAAAATATTTAGACGGTAACTCAATTCGATCATCTTTTACGATTCGTTTACTTAAATTCGCTTGCCCGTCACCATCAACAGCGAGGACCCGTAAACCCAAAACTGTAACAGCATAGCTAATAAGTAGTTGCGCCAGTACCGTTTTACCTACACCTCCTTTATTGTTTGCAATCACTAAGATTTTTGCTTTATTTGTATTTTTTACCATATTCAATTCCCTTATTAATTATTTTCTTTGATATAAGGTATCCTAAATATAAAATTAAATAAAGCATTTTCGCACTACGGTAGTGCAAATTCACAAAATATCCGAAAAGTAAACCCAAAAATTTTTTTAAATATATTTTCTTATATTTTTCAATTACTTATATGAAATATAGTCATTAGAATTTCGGCCGAATAAAAAAGAATATTGATCAATTATTTTTTGTAGTGCATATTACAAAGAAATAAAAATCTAAAAATGAGTTGGAAATATAGAAGAGATAACAAGAATAATACGAACCAAGGAAAGTCTGCCAACTCTCCTTGGTAAAGAAATTAAGCATCGAGCGAGCCTAAATATCTTAAGAGCATTTTTTAAGAATGACTCTTTGGTTTTACATTTTCTATTTTAGTCTCGTTCCCTAAAAAAAACAATAAGATAAGGAAATTATCGATGGGGAACCTTTGTTCAATTTTTCATGCGCGGTTCAAACACCTGATGCGCATCATTCCGTCTGCGCGCAAAGCGCAGTTGATGGATTATTTATTACTCGGATGGCAAGGCAGCGTCTACCGCCTGCGCGATTCGACCCACGTGTGGTTTATGAAACCTTATAAAGACATTGTCGCCGACACCGGCATTCCGCAAAGCAGCCTCGAGCGCTACATTCGCGAATTTGCCCAGGCAGGCTTTATTGAGCGCCGCCAAGCCCTCTACAGCCGGACCTCCGCTTCGGGCGTGTTCGAAGTCAAAAAAGGAACCTACATTGCGCTGACCGCCAAGTTTCTCAATTTAATTCAAGCAGTACCGGAAGAGCAACCCGCGGCTATAGAGCAGAAGATGCCCCCAGAAGGCTGTGCTTTTTTTAACCCTAATGAGGGGACCGGTGCCCTCAATTTGAGGGAATCAAATATAAGAGATCTTTATTCTTCTGTAAGTAATACTATTACTTTAAAATCCACAGGCCCCGTTGGGGATAACTCCTTAGCCCCGGGACTGCAGCGCTATCAAACAGTGGCCCGTTTTTTACTTGAAGAGGTTCGTGAAGAAATCCCCGAAGAGGTGAAACACCTCCTTCGCGGCACCTTTTATAACCTGTTGGTTAAGCATGAATATCCGGTGTCGAATCCCAAGCAGGTGGTCGCCGAATATTTGTTTGCCCTCGTCAACGTCGACCATTATCTGCCCGAAATTAGCTGTTTTAGACACCGCAACAATGTGTTGGCGAAACTCATTCGCCGCAAGGCCTGGCGCACGCCCAAAGGATTTTATGACCATTTTTACTTAGGCGCACAGTTTAAAGACCAACAGGCGCTGCGCGAAACTCGATGGCAAGAACAAAAAGCTGCGGAAATTCAGCGGGCCCCGCACCTTGTGGCCGACTTAAGCACAGGCCTTCGGGAAGCCCAATTACAGGCGTTGGAAGCGCGGATGGTGCAGCACAGTACCCGCTTGGAACAGTACACCGAAGCCCTGTATGCGGCGACTGCCGAGCAGGACATCGAGGGGCTGCGCGAGCACATCCGTGAAGAACGGGCGGCTTTAGAAGTCTTATGGGCTCAGCAATATGAACTGGAGTCGGAGTCTGCGGCAGCCTAATCCGCATCGGGACGCAGGGCGTCCGCGGGTTGAGGGTAAACCCCACGAGGCTTTTGGGGCGCACCCTCATCCATCGGCTAGGAAGGATTGAGGCCTTTTGCAGTGCGTGGTTTGCTGGGTCATGGCCTGGGCGCGGACTGTTCGGAATTTTGAGGCGCAAGGGGCGGCGCGAGTCGTTTTCTGTGCGCCACGCGCTGAAATACGGTTTGGGAGTGCGCCCCTAAAAACGTGGCAATGTGGTAGGCACAATCCAGGTTGGGTATTATTTTTTGCTCCACCCCATGGATGAGGGGTAGGGCGGCGCGCACCCAGTCGTCCTCGCCGGTGTGGCGTAAATCCAGGCGTCCTTGGGGATTGACTGGCTGCAGGGCGCGCAGCAGTTGGTCCCGGGCAGAAGGCGTGCGGCCGCGAAAGAGGGAATTTCCTTGAAGGTTCACATAAGTGACCGTCGCCGGAATGCTGTGAATGAGGGTGAGCCACTGCTGGGCAGTTCTGAAGGCGTAGGCAAGATTTGCTAACAATACGGTGGTGATGTGGGGCGGTAACCCATGGAACGTGAATTCGGAATGCAGCAAGCAGCCACTCAAATCCAGGGTGGTCATGGTGCTGGGGAGAATCCACGGCTCTTTATCAACGGAAATGAGTTTTAAGGTGGTGACGGTCGGCGGTATATGCGCCACTAAGGCCTGCAAGGCGCAAGCATTGCTTAAACATAAGGTATGCGTCTTTGGGGGTAGGGTGCTGAGTAAATAACGGCCGCATACTAGGCTATAGGGCGATAAATCGAGGGACACCGTGGTGCACGTTGACGGGAGAAAAGGCTTAGGCGCGATGGCTTCGCTCCAGAGTACCTCGTGAACATGATTATCCCGTAAATCAAAAATATGGACCCCGTCTAACGGGGCAAACAGTTCACGCAGCTCCTCGGCAGTGCGGTGATACCCTAAATGATTGTTGCGAAGGATGATTTGGTTTAGGGTTTTCGGGAGGGCTTGAATAATCTGGCATTGCAGCGCATGGGAGACAGAATAGTGCATGAGCGCATTTAAATCTAAAAGGGTTACGTGCGCAGGCAACCAGGAACACCAGCGTTCAAATTGTTCGATGCTGCCCGGTGTATTGATGCAGGGGGTCAAGGTGCTCAAAGTAATCCCCGCGCAATTTTTGGGCAGGTGGGTCAACACCGTGTGGACGGTTTCCTCAGGGAGTGCGCCCGCGGGATGAAAAGAGACTTTGGTGGGGCCTTTTTGGGTGCCCGTGCGTAAGTCGTGCAGGAGTTCTGCCGCTGTTTTTAAGTCGCCGTACTCGTGATAAACGGAAAGCGTCAGGGTATCCATGGGGTACTCGATAAATTATGGAATTTTACCAGAACGCGCTTTTTTGGGCACCAGGGACTCTTCACCAGGAAAAATCGGTGCGCAGCGTGTCAGGCTCATGCGCACATTCTGTACCCCGATGGACCTCTGTTAGATTGGCGGGGTTTGCTGAGGTTCTTGGGTGATTGCGTGTTCCAAATGCCCTTGAAGGTCGATGAAATCCTGGGTGCGTTTTGTGTGTAGCGCACGCATTGCTGCTAAATCGCGCGTGGCCCCTTGCGTCAACAGCCACCCCAGAGCATTCACCGTCCGCGCCGCAAACGGGCGGCTCCCTTTGGACACGGCAAAACGAACTCCCAGCTTGGAGTCACCGGCAAACCAGGGCTCATATCGTTTCGTACTCCCGTTCAATATTCCTTTGGTGACTGTGGGCGGTGCGATAAACTGCGGTACGGCCGAGAAGGATTCCTCCGAGCAATATTCCGCAACCACATGCATCGGCAATAACTTTTGGGCACTACCCACGCCCTGGCGCCATTGGGTATCCATGCGTTCAAAATCCTTGGCCCCCGGAGCCTGATAGAGGTCCACTTGCGTTTGCAGGGCGGCTATGAGGGTGTTTTTAAAATCAAAATGGGATTCGGTGATGGTTTTTCCTTCGAGCACATAGGTAA
>Ga0209960_1001194_pt1 | contig 38195 bp, 36 predicted proteins | sample ThiBiot_500_plan_2_FD_183947 | JGI IMG/M metagenome (GOLD analysis project Ga0209960, IMG submission 183947) | Wastewater bioreactor microbial communities from Cape Town, South Africa - Thiocy_expt_500_plan (SPAdes) | ecosystem: Engineered > Bioreactor > Thiocyanate-remediating >... | reverse complement strand
ATAAACAATACTTTCATCTTGGATGGAGAGAGAAGAAAATACATTTCGTTTTTAACTTTTTAATCGATAATTCGTTAATGTCTTTTCTAAAAAATAAATATAAATCATTACTCATGTCAAACAATACGGTCCGTATACGATGCCGTATTACTGTATCAAATATTTTTGGCAAATACTGACCGTTTACTTAATAGTGCGGTCCATAAGCGGCAAAATTATGACCAAATACGGACAGTCGTATCGATAGATCTGGGTACGTTCTAGAAGTCATAGTGTACGAATGCGACATGTTTATGGTAAAGTGCTTTGCTTTTTTAGCTTTAGAGGTATATAAGTAAGAGTGAATACGCTTGTATATACGTTCTTTTTTAGATCCAACGACTCAATGCCAATATCATGTACCGATAGCGGAAGCAACAAGAATCAGCAGAGAAAATGACACACCCAGGTGATTCAATCCGACTGGTAGATCTGACAGGTTTCTGTCGGATTCGCATCGGATTTCATCGAAATCCGACATCTTCCGTTAAAAATCAACCGAATCCTGACGAAATAAAAAGGAATACAAACTATCAAAGATAGCAACACAGCATTAGTGCAATCTGCCAAGGAAAGCAATGGTGAATTAGTACAATTGATGAAGGAAATTTTGAAACGAGAAGAAAAAACTGCTGTATCGACGAGTGGAACTATTGAAGACGGTAGTGATGCCAATGAAATAAATAACAACATTCTTTTAATAAACGATACGTTAGTTTGATTGTTAAATATTCATTATCAATCTTTTTGAATTGAATGATATAAATCGATGCAAATTCTCATCATTCGTAGAAAAGAAACATTCATTTGTGGATTTGATCAAACAATAAACTTTTTCTAAGGATTTCATTAATTCAAATAGTGCAATATGTTCTTGAGAGTGGGTGATGTTAGCAGATTTTTATGAAGTGTTTTCATGCGACTCAAATAGAAAAGAACAGAAATGTGCGGAAATCGCTCCAAATCTCTAAAAGTAGTTTACAATGCTTGGCAATTACGCTTAAATACACTTTGTTCCATTTCAAACAACTTGATATATCATTCTGCTTGTAAATAGTATGAATTAGTAGAGCTTTGAGTTTTGTATTCCGAAATCTTATTTCTAACCAGCTATCAACTGTTCATTTTTAGCTCCTATATTTTTGGGTACAAGTATATTTAAAATGTCATGTCACCAGGATCGTCACTCATTTTATTGGACCAATCAAATTCAATCTAAAAAGAGGTCACTCGCATGGCCATTTCAACACAATTCTTTCTTTAAAAATTGATACTATTTTTCAAAATAAAAAAAATAATTTTTTACTAAAAAATCTATTGAAAAGTGAGAGAAACAAAATCCAAATATAAATATTGGATATTAAGTCAAATCTGTTGAAAATCAAAGTCAAAAAAGAGAATGTTGGCAACATGCAGTAATATTCTACAAATTTGGAATAATGAAAATTATTCCCAAATTCAACAATTTGGTCAAGATCATTTACCAGCAAATGACACTATAAAATCGATCGATTGGAAAAAAGATAATTGTTTGTTTATTTGTTTAAAAAGAAAAAGAATTTCATTCGATTCCTTTTAGCAAATTATCTTGTGTTTACATATCGACAAACAGGACGTGTTCAATTATATGATTTCTCCAAAAATAAATCCGTTGAATTATCAACAGTAAATCGATGATTTCATTTTCAAATAGATTTCATTTGAAAATTTTTAGACAAAAGCTCAATATTGTTCATTTAGTACATCAGGCAAATATTTAGGAATTACAAATGAAGACGCACAAACACAAATTTGGGATGTCAATTCGGGAAGAATTTGTCAAACTTTTCATGTAAAAATCTAATTTAGAATTGTAACTAAAGTGAATAATCGAATGTAGAGTGTTGATCAATCACCAATGGATTCGATTTGTTGGGGAAATGGAGATTCGTATGTTGCTGCTGGAACAAGAAAAGGAAACGTTTTTCTTTATAATCAATTGACAAAACAAACATTTGCTTCGTTTACAATTAAACAAGGAAATAAAGTTCGATCTCTTCATCTTCTTCTTTTTCTTTTTTTTTATTGAGAATTGAACTAGATTGGACCAATTTCATCGATAAAATGGTCTCCACATAAAGAAATCATTGCAACAACATCGAATGATGGTCTTTTATCCATCTGGAATTCTCGTTTAAAAGAATTGCTCATCTCAATTCATTCTCACAAAGCTCCAGCAACAGATTTAGCATTTTCTCCACATCATGATGCCTTTCTTGTGAGCTCAGGCATGGATGGATCACTGTGTTGTTTCGATATTGTTCAACAAAAGTATTTTTCTCTCTTTATTCTTCTGATCGATTGACTAAAATTTTTTTGTTTGAAAAAAAGAATCTTATCGACGATAAGTATCTATGCGCCATTGACAAGTGTTGATTTCCATCCGAATGGTTCGTTAGTTGGCGTTGGAACAATGGGACAACATGCATCGATCTATGATTTACGTGATCCCAAAACAAAATTAGCTCATTTAGTCAATTCAGATCATGCCAATGTTTATTCAATTAAATTCGAAACCAATTCATTTCATCAACAACAAATTCAACGACCAACAACTTTAACACAAGATGTTCGACTTCCATTGTTAATTTTGTTCGATTGTCTTGTTTCGTTTTTTAGACAACGAAAAGTCTAAGTACATTTGCTCAACAAACAACACGGTCTCGTCATACGTCATCATCATCAACAAATGTAACAACACCAACATCAATCGATACAACTCAGAAAACGATTTCAACCAATCGATCTTTTCATACTCAACCAAGAACAAGTAAATCAAGAGAACGAACCAATTCAGCTAAAAGTCAATTTACCAACGAACAAAGTTTACCCTCGTCATCGGTTTCATCGCCTCGACAACCCTATGAACATTTCGATCAAACGGTTTGCCTCTCTTTTTTTTTGTTCGAAATCTCCAAAAACTTGAATAAGATTTTGTTTGTGATTAGATCAATCGAAATGATTGTATGACTTTCGATGATTTTGCTCGATTATGTGGTGTCAATCCTTCATCTCCCATGACAAACGGATCTCGTTGAGTTTTCTTTTCTTTTCTTTTCATTGTGTTGACATCTGTTTTTTGTTAAAGATAAAGAAGAAACCAACGAAACAAACGGTGATATCGATCAAACAATGAAAACAATTCTCGACAATCAAATCAATAATCTTCGCGAAGATTTTAAAGATGATCTTAATAAAACTAAACTTTCAATGCAAATGAATTTTATTGTTCAATTAGAACGACTTCGAGTTGGTTTTCATTGATTTCTTAATGAATCGATTGATGAATTGTGTTTTAGAATGATTTAACTCAACAAATTCAAGTCAATTCTGTCAATTCTCAATTAATCGATGAAATCGAACGTCTTCGAGAAGAAAACAAACGATTACGTCAATTACAACCAAAGATTTAAACCGAAAACAATCAATTTCTATTTTTGTCTTTAACATTTTGTTGTGTTCGGTGTAAATAACAGATATCTTTCGATTAACAACAACAATTAACATATTTTTCCTTCGAAAAATCGCAAAAGATTTGTATGTATTAATTGTAGATAATGGATATCGATACGTATGTACCTGAACAACATTTAATTGAATCTGAAACAAATTCCGAAGCAATAAATTCCATTGAAACTTTGCTTCCATTTGTTGACAAACCTGAACCAATTGGCAAGAGAAAACATCCGAATCCAGATGAATTACCTGAAACAATAACAATCCTTCGAGATCCAATTACCAATGGAATTGTTTATCTTGTTGGAACTGCTCATTTCAGTGAGAAAAGTCAACGAGAAGTCACTCAAGTAGAAGATTCACTTTTGTTTTCAAAAAACACAAATCTTTTCTGAAAAAATAGATCATCGAAACAACTCAACCCGATGTTGTCATGGTTGAATTATGTCAAAATCGAGTTCGTTTATTGACAAAAAAAAGACTTTTTTCTAATGTTTTTTTTTTAAATTTAGGTTAATATTTTATCATTAGACGAAGAAACTTTAATGAGAGAAGCAGCACAAATGAATTTACAGAAAGTGAAAGCAATTATGAAAGCGGTATTTTCATTTTGATTTGAAACGAGATATTCATTTTTAAATTGAATAGAATGGAGCAATTCATGGAATTATTCACGTACTTCTATTGAGCATGACAGCTCATCTAACCAAACAATTAGGAATGGCACCTGGTGGAGAATTTCGAGCTGCGTTTCGTCAAGTAAAACAACAATTTTTGACTCAATATAAATCGATTTGAAAAGATTTCAGGCTCAAAAAGTGCCTGGATGTAATATTGTTCTCGGTGATCGTCCAGTTGGAATCACATTAAAACGTGCAATTAATTCTCTTTCGACATGGAAACGAATTCGTTTAGTTTGGTCTTTATTAACATCGAAAGAGAAGATCTCGTTTGTTCTATTTCGATTTGTTTTTTTCGTTTTGCATATTGTTTTTCATTGAAATAGAAATGAAGACGTTGAAAAATGTATGGAACGTGATATTCTTGAGAAATTATTATTGGAAATGAGTGATCAATATCCCGAGTTATCTCGAGTTTTTATCGATGAACGAGATGAATATTTAGCATATTCATTGAGAAAATGTGCTCAACCAATTCCAATTGAAACGAATTCAACTGGATTTATTCCGTCGACTGTTGTTGCTGTTGTTGGCATTGGTCATGTCAAAGGAATTGTACAACAATGGAATCAACCGACTATTCAAGATGTTCAACATCTTTTGCAAATGTATTCACTTTTGTTTTCAACACAAACAAAAAAGGAAAAGAGAATATCATTTTTTTTCTTTAGATCAAATGACGAAAAAGCGAAATCTCCATCAAAATTTTCATCGTACGCAAGTTTTTCAATAAAATTAGCATGTTTTGGATTGGTCATCGGTGGATTAATTCAATTGGCACGCTATCGTTTACGTTAAATATTTTAACTTCTTATATTTCAATGTTCATCTTCGTTTTTCTTTTTTCTCTCGAATATATTTAATAAAGAAAAGACAAAAACTTGATATGAAAAGAAATCAATATGGAAGATAATCGGATGACACAAAGAACAAATATTAAATATTCATCAAATCTTGTTGAATACTTTTCTGTTTAATAGCTAACATATGTAAAGTCATTGTTGATTGTTGTAAACGATTGCCTTTTTCTTTGATTGAATTCCATTGACAAAAGAATTTCTTTAATTTCTTGACAATTCTTCGTTGATAAATCGAAGTAAAACGTAACCAAATGAACGTTAACAAGAGAACACAACAACACAAGAAACTAAATACAAGAATCTTCAATGTAACCCAATCGAGATCTTCGCGTAAGAAAACACCGAAAACCGACGAGAAAAATATCCAAAATGAAATGATTGTTAAAACAAATAAAGTTGAATATTGACGTGTTAATAAACTAAACTGTAATTTATGTAAAATATCGATCAAATAACGAATCAATGTTAGAACAAGTATTGCAAAGATTAATGCAAGAAAAAGCCAAACAAGTAAATTTCGTCTTAAAGATGAATAAAGTTGAAACGTATTCGAATGAACTTTGGTTTCGATATTATCGAGAATAATCAACGTTGTATTTCGAACTTTATGTATCGATGGATCAATTTGTAAGATAATTTGTTTGACAGCATCATCAACAACTTTGACAATATCTGAGATAGTTCCACCCATGATAATGATTCGCTTTTGTTTTAGGTCAACGAACAAAAATTGAATAGAAAAGAAATGACCCACTACCAATCCAATCGTTTCTTTTCTCCTTTTTCTTCTTCTTCGTCGTTGTCGTCGTCGTTTTTTTCCTTTTCCTTATTCTTAATCACGAACATTCATCTCACTGATAATCTCAAGAGGCATTCCTCTATTTGCCACGAAAAAGAACAAAAAAAGCCGAGAGAAAAATCTTTCTCGCCTTTTCATCGGTCAACTTTCATTTCTCTGTGTGTCTCTTCTTCTTCTTCTCTTCTGTCTTGTCTATCAACAAGACAATCTTCATCAGAAAAGACCAACAGATCGAATATTCTCGTCAACACTTCACTTGCACTTTCAACTCATTCTTTGCATTTTTACTCGAAAAGAAAATATGTTCGCACAGACAAACTATTTTCTATCTTTTTTGTTGTTGCCTTGATTAAAACAAAAAAAACAACATTTTATCACAAATCAATGGAAGTTTTTTTTTTTTTTTTTATCGTCGTTATCGATTTATCATTTGTTTATTTAAACTTGTTCTTTGTCAATTACGAGAAGAAGAAGAAGAAGAGGAAAAAAAGAAAATGAACACCAATTGAAATATTTTCTACAGTTGAAATTTGATTATTTCCAATGTAAAATAAAAATAAAACAAATGACAAATAAAATAATAAAACTTCGACGTAAACAAACATTCGCTGAATCCATTTCTTTTCTCGATTTCATCTTTTAATTAAAATAAGCAAAACAATTCACTTTTTTTAAAATTTATTTTCAAAAACTTACATTTGAATTTGTCAAAATTCGTTCGAATCGATTGATAAACGACGTCATCGATATAGTATTCGTCCGTTCGTTCGTTGCTTTTTATGTGCTATACTCAAGTTGATTTCTACGGCAACTGTCGCCAATTATATTTTATATTTTATATATATATATATACGTACGTATGTGGTTATACGGAGTGATCGAGGTTGAGACGACGACTTAGTAACGAAGTGGAAGAACACGTTTGCAAAGCAAACGCACATTTTTGTCATGTAAAAAGAGAACGAGAAAAGAAAAATTATTCAACCGATCGAACACAAACTATTTATTGCAAAAACGAACTTTTATTGACAAGAAAATGTTTTCGATGGAGATATAATCTGCTATGTGACAGATTAATCAACGGCTTTGACAAGAGCAAAATATAGAAAATAAAAAGAGATTTAACTTGACCTTGGATGAAAGTACGACGACTCACCAAAGTTTACTATTCCATCTTCTAATTAGACTTTTAGAATAAAAGAAAGAAAAAGGAAAGAGAAAAAAAAAGAAAAGTCGTCGTTTCATGAAGAAAAAAGAGAGTATTCACTTTCTTTTTATGAACTTCTAACTTTGTATAATAAGTGACTCGAATCGTTCGTCTTTTGACCGAGTAACACATTATCTCATATTAATTCTACTTGAATACCAGGTTTTTTTTTGTTTAACTTCAAAAGAAAATAAAAAAAACTACGATGAAAAATGAGAATTTTTTTGTTTTCTCACTTAAAATGTGTATTTATTTTGTAAAGGTACATTTACACTTCACATTCAACTTGTCGTTCCAACCTCAATTATTTCATTTAATTATTTACGCCAAAAAAAAAACGTGAGAGAACCTAGTTGTGTTCGAAATAAATAGAAAAATATGTCGTGCATCGACCAATTTGAATCAATCTTAACGAATTCAAATGTAAGTTTTTTGAAGAAAAAAAAAAGTGAATTATTTTGTTTATTTAAATTCCAAGACGAAATCAAGAGAAGAAATGGATCCAGCGAATGTTTATTTGCGTCGAAGTTTGATTATTTTATTTGTTATTTGTTTTCTAATTATTTTACATTGGAAGCCTGCAGTTATATAAATCGACAAAATTATTAAGAAGAAATACGAATATTTATTTGGAAAATGATAAATACGAACATGGTGTTTTTTATTTGACAGATTTGCCCTTGAAAAGGCAACAACAACAAAATGAAACAAATTTTTATTCCTATGATTATGAAATCATTGACGAAATCAAGGGACTTGTTTTGTAAATAAAAGGTCAAAACGAATAAATTTGAAATGGTTGATTTTTATCTTATCAACTGATAAGTTATGTCAGCGTAAAAAAAAGTTTTCATTTTTTCGAATTGTATCATTGAGAAGATTTGAGTTATACGAAAAAAAGTACATTACAGTTGTTCCCAAGAATATAGTAAATAGTAATTGGAGAACTTGAGTTTATGAAAATATAAATGAGAGAAGACCTATAAAGACGAGAAAAATCAAATGTTTTTCTCTTCATTCGACTACCGATTAAATTACAAGTAAGTACGTCGATGATTGTGTTAGAGATATAGCCCCATCTACGTCTTCGTTTCCTTCACTTGTTCTTGTTTGTTTGTTTTTTTTACGAGGAAAATCAACGCAAAACAATCGATCGATTTTAGATAGATAAACGAAAAGAAAAGAAACAATGTTGCAATTAGACGATGAAGTCACTGAAATTCATGGAGATCAAACAACAGTCAGAAATTTATTTATTAAACAAATTTCTCAAAAATATCCACAAATTGGCAAAGATTTACGAGAAATTTTCTATATTTCCATTAGTTCCGATCGAGATCAACGTATTTCAGTTTATGAAAAGATTCTCAATAAATATCCATTTGGCAGCGATGAAAGAGACAAATTAGTCGATTATTATGCCAAAAGTATGGATTTAGAAAGACGAGTTAGAAAATTTGTCAACGCTAAAATCTACAATGAAAAAATCGAAAATCCAAATAGTACAGCGACAGCTGATCAATTCGATTATGTTTTTCAAAAAATGGATCAAGAAAATGTTGAACCAGAAATTCTGAAAAGATTTTTCAATGAAAGTGCATTGGCTATTTTCAGTTTAACAATGCATCCAACAAATCCAACATCAATCGAATATTCTGTCGAAGGAGGAATTCGTTTCGACAAACATCTCGACGACGATTCGAGTTATATTCAACATTTAAAACAAATTCAAACATTAACTTTAGCTGGCAGAAAGAAAACTGTTTTCGAAGAAGTCGAAGAAACTATCGCTGTCTTAGATATTATCTATCAATCGTCGGTTTCACTTCGAAATCAATTAGCAAATACTTTAAAAGATTTTCCTAAATACAAACAAGTGATCGATGTCAATCGACCGTTGATTCAACCAGCGATTTGGCCAGCTGGCGATGGAGATGGAAATGAAAATGCCAATGTCAAAGCGTTAGCCGATGCCATTCAACAATTAAAACAAACAATCAAACAATTGTATTTAAATGATTTACAAAATTTAGATCTCAAAAATAAATCGGAATTTATCGAAAAACTTCAATCGAATTCGTATCGAAATCCAAATGAATTTATTGAAGATTTAAAACAATTCGAAGACATAACAAAAGATTTAATTTATAAAGTGACAACATTCGGTTTTCATTATGCTCAAATCGATATTCGACATAATGCAGTTGATGTTATGGAAACACTTTCGCATCTTTTCCGAGTCAATCAACTTAACAATGATTTCAATTCTCTGTCGTTGGACCAACAAAAAGATTTCATTGTCAAATCGATAAATAATCAGCAAACAATCGATCAATTGAAATCAACAGATGAAACTCTTTTAAATGAAAGTAGTCCAACAGCGGCAAGAATCTTTGGACGATTGAAATTAATCAAAAATGATTTGGATATTTTCAATAAATTTATTATTGCTGAAACGACATCGATCGTTCATGTTCTCGCTGTTTTTCTTCTTTTGAAAGCAACAGACAATTCAGTTGCAGAAGAAGATTCCATTATTGACATTGTCACATTGAGTGAATCAGTTAAAGATCTTGAAGCTTTACCTGATCTTATTCAACAGCTAATCGATGATCCAATCTATCGAAAACATTTATCTTATCGACAAAAATTAATTCCAATGATTGCTAAAAGTGATACTGTGAGACGAAATGGTCGAGGAGCTGAAGCATCACAAGAACAAGCTCTTGGCAAAGTCTATGCAATGTTAGAAACAATCAAAGACAAATATCCTGAATTAAAATATTTATCGATTCAAGGATTTAGTGGTGGTGGTGCTGCGTTACAACGAGGTGGTGGACGTGTCACTGAAGTTCCACATAACAATGGACGTATTGCACGTTTATTTCACGCTAAAACAATTGGTCCATCGATTCTAACTCTTCAAGGACATCAAATTCAAATTCTTTTCTCTCCACAATCGATTTGTTTACATACATTAGAATCATTAGTTGCACAAAATCTCTATGCACGTGCTCAAACTGAATTGAGACCCGATGGACAACATTATGTTCAACCACGGAAAGCTCCGCCGAACTATGACGAACGACTTTATATCGATTATTTCTACAAAGCTTGTCAAGTTATGAGAGAAACTTATTTTCATTTTATGGGTCCATTAGATGACGATGATTCACATCAATCAGGAAATCAGAATTTCAATCGATTATTTACGAATGCACCGTGGATTTCAGTTATTCTCGGTAATCTCAGTTCGAGACCATCGAAACGTGGAGGACACGGAACCGATTCCAATCAAATCAAAGCTGTACAATTACGAGGACTAACTCCCAAACTATTAAGCAATCGTGCAATTACAGTCGAACGAATCTCTGCTCATAGTGGAACTCATTTTCTAACTTATTTAAGTGTTTACGAAGGTTTAAAAGCGTTAAACTATGAAGATTTACATCCGATGTATATTTGTAGTAAATCTTGTCGTGATTTCATGCGCAATACAGCTTTATCTTTACATATGACCGATTTCAATTTAGCTTGGTTAACAATGATTGGTAAAGACAAACCAAATTCACAGCAAATAGAAATGTTAGCAAAGAATTTTCGTACGGATAAAGATGCAACAAATACAAACGAAGAAACATTAGCTTTCCTAGAAATCTATGCAATGAATGTCGCTAAATTAGTTTACAAATGTATTCTCGGCAAAAATCCAGACGAAAACTTTCGTTTAGAAACAACTTTACGGGAAAGTTTTTCGAATCTATCTCAACAATTAACTTTACGAGAACAATCCGATGAATTTGGACGATATGCTGAAGCGAAAATGACGAATTTTATTAATCAAAATCTCGATCATGTTTTAACACCAACTGAATGTTCAACTTTGCAATCGTGTTACGTCGCTGCTGATGTTGTTAATGCGCCCGAAGGTGGACTCAATATTGAACTTACAAGGAAAAAAATTGATTAACTACGTAGTTTTTTTTTGTCTTTCTTCCGTTCAACTACATTTAATCAACTAGTGATCACTTTTTAGATTTGTCTTTCGTTTGTTTTTTTCTTCTTCTTTCCCATTTATTCATCTCGATTCAGCGTTCGTTTTCTTTTCGAAATAAAGCTCCGTTGTTGTTTACACTCAAATTGATTCTTCGAATATTCACCTTGAATTCAAATGTGATTAACAAACAAACAAAGGAAACAGTCACATTTACAATTTATAAACGACACGAAATGTTTCGATTCGTATTTCTATTTGTGATCTATTTCTCTTGTGAAAATATCGATTCAATTGAATTGAAATATAAATATTCAATTGGAGATCAGTTAACTTATTTTCAAACTGAAATTGTTGAACGTCATGATCGAAATCGAGGTGTCGAGGAAACAATTGAATTTATTCAAATGAATTTTACGGATTTTATTCAAGAAGAAGAAGAAGAAAATTCAATGAAAATTATTCGAAGACAAATGAATTCATTGAAAATAATTCCAAAAAATGATCTCAAATTCAAAGAATTATCGAAAATAAATTCACATCGAATCGACGAAGAATCTTTGTCGAAACCAATTGTTTTATCATCGTACAATGGAAATGCTCTTCTACTACCAAGAAATGAAATTTATTTTCCACGCAATCAAATCGAAATCAATGAAACTTGGATTCATCCAATCGCAAATTCACTCGGACAAATTCAATATCAATTCAAATCAATCGAACAAAATCGATTTGCACACATCGAATATGAAGGTACATTAGAAATGTCTGCATTTGCAGATTTAATTGGAAATGTTACTTTTGATATTGACAAAGGAATTCTTATCTACGAACAGATTATTAGTAGTTCATCGCTTTTACTCGATTTTACTTTTACAAAAACAATTATTAAACGATTTTTATTTTAACTTCAAAATTCATTTTTTATTTTTAATTTAATCTTTTATAAAGATAAATTGGAAAAATACAAAGAGAACAAACAAGAAAAAAAGTAAAAAATAAAATTTTTAACCATAAACCATTGAGGAAATTGGCCGTTTGATGACAAACTAAAAGATCTGCTTTGATTAAATGTTTCATTGGTAATGGACATATTTCAATTCGAGAAACGAACATTTCTTCAACAAATAATTCAAACTAGAAACAATAAAATCAATTGTTTAAACAAGAAATTGTTGAAAACATTCGATTACCTGTTCCAATGATTCGATTAGAAATTGATTTGAGAGATAAAAATCCTTTTGAAGAATTTGATTTAAAATGAAATTAATTTCCAAGAAATTTCTCTGATTTAACTGTGTAAATTGAGATAATTTCTGCATAAATTGAAATTGCAAATTGAAATTGTCAACTGAAATTCGTTGTCGAAATTCTTTTTCAAAATTTCGATTAAAACTATTTAAAATCGAAATCAATTGTCCATTGAATTGAAACGAGATTTCATTGACAAATTTTTGACTAAAATGAATCTTTCGATTGCAATCATTTAATAGATTATGTAAAGTTTTATTTAAATCGATTTGATCGACTGATTTCATCAGATTATCTATTTTATTCAATTGAAACAATGTAAATTTTCCTTGTTTTTTCGTGTGTTTTACCTGAGAAGAGAGACATGAAAAACGATTGATCATGATGAATTAATCGACAGAAACTTTGCAGAAATAAATCGAACGCATAGAGAAGACCATTGAGAATGCAAAGAACAATTAAGAGAATTGTTAGGAAACCAAAACAAATTCGAATTGAATTTTGATATTTTCGAAAAGTAATTTCATTTTTATTCGATCGATGTTCTTTTCGATGGAGTTTCTTCGAGAGAATCGATCTCAATCGATGCGATTGACTCATCTGTTCACTGATCGCTAATTCACTTCGAATCTTTCGATTTCTATGCAAAACTCTCCGAATCAATTCTTATTCTTTTTTCAAAAAAACAAACAAACTTTACTTTAATTGAAGACGAACAGAAAAATAATTAATTGTGATCATGATGAAAAAACCAATTGGAATTAACGTTAAAAACGAGAGACAAAGAATGGTTAAATTTGTAACGAGAGAAATAATCGAATAGATTTGATTGTCATTGACAAATTTCCAATTGATTTTCGTTAGAATTTGTTCATTTAAAATTTCAATGAGAATTTCGAATTGTTTTTCAATTGATGAAAAGATTTTCGAAAGATCTCGTTCGAATTGAAGATAATTTTCATTGAAATAAAAGCAAAGATTCGAATTGAACTTGGAAATATCTTCGATTAAATTCAAATAGAAACGAAACAATTCATTCAACGAATTATTTTGAATAAATTCATTGATATTATTTAAATATTTATTTAATTTATCCAACGAATAATTTTTATTCAATAAATTAACGAACATTTTCTTGATAAAATGTTCAATTGAATCGAATAGATTTTCATCGTTCTTCAAACTTTGTAAATTGACGAATAAATCATTTAAATGTTTAACAAATAATTTCGAATTGAATTCTTTTTTCAAATAATCGAATGATTTTTCCAAGGAACTCTTCAAATGATTTAAATCTTCGATTAAAAAAATCATTTCAATGAGAAAATAGAATGAAAACATCATTAGAACAAGTAAATAAACGTATTTCCATCGAGATTTGAGTAAATTTCGATTGATTTTAACATTGGAATAGGAGATAATATAAAATAGAATCGAAAGTGTAACGAATAAAATCAAAATTAAAATCGAATAAATTAAAATCGATGAAACGAATTTAGTTGGAAGTTTATTTTGATTGAGAAGAAAATTTTGAAATAGAATTCTAAAATCATTCGATGAAAACAACGAATTACTGAGAAATAACGCAAATCTCGAGAGAAAACTCGGATTGATTTGATAGAATTGATGTTCATAAATTGAATTCGATTTATTTGTAAAATTAAAATAATTTTCATTTGTTTGAAAACAAGTTAAATTCAATGACATTTGTTTCGAAACGAACTTCACATTGAAATGATTCGAACGAATCGATTCGTAAATAAGTAAGATTAACATAGTTGCTGATCGGATGTTATTTTGTTGGTTAGATAACAAACAGACATGTTGTTTAACATTTGTCAATAGATTCTTTTCGAACGGAAGTTGTCCAACGTGTTGATTGAATTTTTTCTTCAAAGAAAATAAACAATTTTCAATCAATCACCAAACGATTGTTTTCATTCAAAATCAATGAGAGAAACTAAAATCGCGTTTAATTGAAAACGAGTCTGTCGCCAAAGCGAAACAATAGTTCGATTGATCTTTTCATTCGGAAAAACAAAACAAAAAGCGAAGGTATTGTTCTGTTGTTGTTTTTGTTATTGTGTTCGACGATGATGATCATGTGCAAACAAAAGGTCAATTAAAGATGCGTATATGTGTGTCTAAACATCATTAAATGTCTATCGATCAATATGAATCGAATTCATCAAAGAATTGTTTAAAAAGATTAGTCATTTGAGAGTACGTTGTCAACCGACAACAACAACAGGGAAAATCGTCGATGTACTTTCGTTTTTTTGTTTTGTCATTAGACACTTTAACGTAATTATTCGTGATATCAGTTCGAAATTGATAATAAAAATGAGTTGCAAATCGAATTCGAAAAGGAATGTGGAGATAAAATGTTAATCAACGATGAGCATCAGATTATAATTATCTTTTGATTTCTTTTTCTCGAAAAATTTCAGGTGAAAATGAGAATGATTATATTGACACGTGAGAATGTCATCATCTCATCTCTCAATTCGAGATAACATTTCCATTCTCATTGGTTCAAACATTTTTCTCCAATGGAAACATTTTCCGAGAGAGAGAAAAGAAAAGAAAAGAAAAGAAAATCGTTTCTCTCTCTCTCTCTCTTTACGATTCGATTCGTTTTTGTTTTCATTCGAAATTGATCGACGATGCAACATACGAATCATATTTGGAAAGAATTACCAATAAATCGTGCAAGTACACCGATTCCACAACAACGTTGTTCGATGACACAACGACCACGAACGTCAACTCCGAAATCATTTCCCAATCAATCGACGAATTTATTCGTTAAGAAAAAGAAAAAAAAGAAAAAAGAAACGAAACGAACTGATTATCGTTTTCTGTTTTATAATCAACAATTTCAACCAAAGAAACATTTCGTTCAAATTTGGTTTTTGTAGAATTTTGTTTTTTTTTTGTTTTGAAATAAATGAAAATGACGATGAATCCACTTGAGAGTTGTTATTTGAAATAATCTCCTCCCTCGAAATCTGTTGTTATTCATGTTGTTGTCATCTTATTTAATCAATGATTGTCATCGTTCACAAACTGGTCATTCAATTTGAGCAATTATCCACTTGAAAATGCACTCGATTGAACGATTTTCTTTTTCTTTTTGAAACAACTACAACTGTCAATCGATTTCGATTCGTTTGACAATCAAAACGAAATTCTTTTCTTGATCAATTACAAAAGATCGTCAAAGTGTGAAAAGGAAATGAACAAACATTGAATAACGTCGCGTGTCCGATTACTTGTTTGTATGTGTATCAATCAATATTGTCACCATCTTTTTTTTTTTTATTCTTATGATGGTGTCATATGAGACATCGACAATATCGGCTTCTTTTCTTCTTTAAATCACTACCGGTTAGAAGTAAATACGAACGAACAAATTTAGTCGAGTTGAAAATCTTGTGTCCAGATGTTGTTGATGATGATTAATCAATTGTTCAATATGACACGACAATCGAACCAATTGAATCGATTGTCATAAAACAGCAAATCTTATTATTAATAACTTCTAAACATGCGATCAAATACAAACAATTGATTGTCATCGACATTGCCGAATGAAGTACGTAGATAATTGTCAAACGTTGACGCCAACAATCATATCGAGACACTAAGTGGCGTCGAAACAACGAAATTTGTCTTATCTTTGCCAAAGAGATTCTTTATCAATCGAATTCACCAGGTGGTCAACGACAAATCGAAATGTCAAATAACAAAAATAGAAATGTTCGAATTCGTGTTTTCATAAGATGATTGTGTTTTTGTTATTGAACTCAAAACTAAATTGAGTTCATTTAAATCAAAATGTTTATTTAACAGAGAAAATAAAAAAAAAATGAAGAAGACGAAGAAAATCATGAAACCAAACTATGTGGTAATGATCGATTAAATGATGATGATTTCTTCGTTGATGTTTGTTCATTTGAATGAATTGTTGAAGTAGTGGAGAATGAAGACGTTGAAGGAACTGTTTTGTCGGTCATTGATGAAGAATTCGTTGGACTTTCAATTGTCAATGGAATGAGAGGCGATGAAATCGATTGATACGGACTGTTCAATGAAGACAGAAGTCCATCGACTAACATTTCATCTTTCGACAGATTTAATCGACAAATTCGTGGAGAATAACAAGATAAATCATCGTCGATTGCATTCAATACTGGAGAAGAGATATCACTCGATGAAATTGAGTCTTTATCTTTTTTAAACAAAAAAAAAGATCAATGGATTTCATTTGAAAACAAAGGTCAAACCTTGTTGTTTCGATGGAAATTGATCGATAAATTGAATAACATCTTCAATAATTTTGATTTCTTCTTCTCGAATACGAATTTCTGCTTCTTTGGATAATTTTCGTTGATTTAATTTGTCTCGAATATTCGTTCGATAGTTTTCATCATTTAAATGTGATAAAAACGACTGAAAAAAAAACAAGAAAACAAATGTATATTTGTTTCGACAAGAGAAAAGACGATACAGTTATTTGAGAATCTGATGACACGTCCGTTGTTGTTGTTGTTGTTACTATTTTTGAAGAATTATTGTCAACTAATTGTGAATTTGTCGAAATATTCGTTGACGAGGAGATTTGTTTGTGAATGGGTTCAGTTGGACTGAAAATCGAAGAAGAAAAAAACGTTGATTCATTTGAAATATGAAAATTAAAATACTTTGATAAAATAAAAGAAGTACAAAGATAACTTTCTGGTTTTCCAGTCCATGGATTGATTTGAGGTTGACATTGAGTTTGAAGACAAATCCATTGTTGTCCTTTACTTAGAAATCGATACGATTCACTTTTCCCATTTCCCGTTTCTTTCCCTACGAGAAAAAACAAAGAACAACGCTCAATTTTCGAATTGAAATCTTGAAAATCATTCGTACAGATTTGATGAGCTCGACTGATAATTGGCAAATCATCTGGATGAACAAAATCGAAATGTGTACGACCAATTAATTCGAAGGAAGTGTAGCCAAGAGACTCGCGAGTTCTTTTTTTGTCAAAAGTCAAAATCAAAATTTTCGTTTGTTTTTCGAAATCGAACAAACTTTGAATCAATAAAAATAAATTTGCCTTGAAGATTTAATTTTGTTGTAAATTGATCGTTCGATTGATGATGATTATTTACAACTAAACATCGATCTAATGTTTTCACTTCAACGATCGACATCAAATATTTTTCATCAGGTTCATTTTTTTTACTAACTGAAAAACGAGATCACTTAGTTCTTATTCAAAGAAAATTCGAAGAAAACCTGATCGAAATGCTCCAATCATAGTACATTGCTCGTATTCATCGGCTGTTGCTCGTCGCCATGACAAATGACATTGATTCAAAACTTTGAAAAAGAAAACTGAATTTTGTTTTTGTTGTTTTAGAATTTCGTTGAACCTCGATGATCTTTGAGAAGATAATCACGTAATTGATCATGATCACGTGAGAGAATTAATTCGAATAATGAACGATTCAAAAGTTCAGTCTAAAATCAAATTGAAAACACGAAAACTAATTCGAAGTTCTACTTGAGAATAATCAAGTAATGAATTGATATTCGATGAAACATAAACAATTTGTGCATTATGAGGATCTGATTTAGCAATTAACAGAAAACAATGCATCGACTAAAACACATTTCAATCAAAATCAAAAGCAAACACAAATGTGTTCTAACTTCAATGGCAATTTGAATCCATTCTTCAATTGTAATTAAATCCGAAGTTGGTTTCCAAGTGAAATCAACAAATTCTTCGGCTAATTTCGATGTCGAACAATTCTTTTGTACAATCAAATCTAAATTCAATAGAATTCTTCATTTTCGACTAGAAATTCATATAAAATAATACCATTTTGATGTTTTCTTAGATATTGAGCTGTTTCACGAAGAATCGACGCTTTATCTAATTTATTATTGTTTAAAGTCGATGTTTTAGTTAATTGTTGATTGGAGATTGATTTTATATCAAGATTTAGCGTTTCTTCTAAATTACAAATCAATTGACTGAATAAATCACGACGACGTTTTTCATTTTGATTTCGATGTTGTCTTTACAAAGGAAATGAGTCAACTTGTTTTCTTTTATCAAACAGAACGTTCTTTTTACCTTTTGGCAGGCGAACGTTTAGTCGCATCTTCACTTGAATATGATCGTTTGGATTTGTTATTAGTTGATGTATTCATATTCAATCATTGACTGTTACTCTAAAAACAAAAAAACAAAACAAAAGTAAATGAGAGATAATTTATAAACAAGTAGAAAAATATCAACGATATGAGAACGTGAAAGACATACTCAATGTCAATTATTACAGTGAAACGAGAAAAGAAAAGAAAAACTTTTGCCGTTTTTAAAATTGTAATGATGATGATTCTGTGAAATTGTGAAGAGAAAAACAAAGAACCCGACTAAACATGATAAATTCTTTTCTGTTCGACTTATTCTTAGTAAAAGTGAAATGGACGGATGGTAGGTGATTAGTACATTGCGTGCTTTTTTTCTTTCTTTTTCCTTTTCTTCTCTTTTGTCGAACATCTTCAGTCCATTTTTATTCTTTTATTTGAATTATTCGTCGAAATGTAACTAGAACATTTATTTTTCTTACATTTTTATTCTTAGAATTTGCAAGTCAAACATTTTCGAAACTGAAATTAAAATCTAAAATAAAAATATTTCTTTCGAGCAGCACAACACAACAGTTTTCTCGATGATTTTCAATCTCGTTTTGTTTTTATTAAACAATAATCAAGTTTTAGTAGAAATCTTTTTTTTTTTATCAATCGTCATTATCGAACAGAAAAAAAGAAAGAAAATAAAAAGAAACGTTGTTTGTTTCGAGTTTGAATGTAAATGAAATTCAATTGAGTGATGGTCTGACATTGTCATCCCATTGCAATTCGATTGTTGGCCATTTCGTTCTCAACACTCCTGTTATTGGTAGATAAGTTCCTTTGAAACAAAGATAAAATTTGCAAACTCAAGTGAAAGAGAAAGAAAGAAAGAAAGATGAAAACCTTGTGGAACAGGTTGAGCAGCATGTGAAGGAATATCATTTCCGTAACCATAATCCGAGATAACCGCTTGTGCTGAAGCATAACGAACTCGATTGTTTTGATTTGATCTTGGTAGACCATTGTAATGATAAATGAGAAAAGGTTTGCCATTGAATGGTGTTGTTAATTGTTGATTCGATGAATTCGATTCATCAAGAGGAAATAATTGATTTAAAAATAAAGATTTCAAAATAATTCGTGTATTTTCAGGATCAACTGTTTCTGTGAATTGATTGATTTGAGGCATTTTTTGAATTAGCTTTTCTTCATGAAGTTCTTTAAGAACTTGTTCAAGAAGTTCTATCGAAATGAAACCATTCTTTTCCGTATCATATTTTGTAAAAACTAAATTTTAACAAACAAAAAACGAAAATCGTGTTTTTTCTTTGTTTTAAAAAATTCGAACTTGTTGACGCTTTTTGTAACGGTGTTTGATCTTGTTCAACAAGCGTTTGTTCTTTTGAAAAGATAACAGTTAAATGTGTTTCCGATGCAACAATCCAAATGGGATATTTCGGATTCTTTAAAAACCATCCAACTTCTAACAAATGATAAACTTCAAGCGAAGAAAGAAATCCAATATTGGCTCGTTGTTTAATTCCATAGAGTTTCAAACCAGCAACATCTTTTTCTCCATCAAAACAATGAGGTGTAGCAATTGATGTTATAAAAAGATTGGTCAAACATTGCGATCCATGACCATGTGCTTGATCAATCAATGGCAATGAACTTTCATCGTCGATTTCTCCTTTCAAACGATCGATTGTTTTCGTCATTAAACACGAATAAAGAAAAAGTAGAACACCATACTGATTTTTCCACATATTTAAACGAGAGAAAATCTTTTCCTTGAGCTCAATAGTCGATCGACAAATATCGAAATGAATTTTCTTGTGAAATTCGTCGATAGTCAATCGTTGATTGGAATTCTCATTGGTAAATTGAGCTAAATAAATGTGTTGTTGATCGATTGACAACAAAAGTAGAATTTTCATAAGAGCATTGAGAAAATGTAAATCAATTTCTTCTTGAGACGTTTGACGCCATTGGAATTGACAACGTTGACAGAAGATTAATTCATTTAAAAGATACGCTTGAACAGTTGTTAATACCGAACACGGACCACCTTCGTCTTGAACTAATGCTGAATTTTCATCGGATGAAAATCGAAATGATTGAGACCAACGATCGAAGATCGCTGAATCGATTTGATTGCCCCAAACAACATTGATTAATTCATTGGGTAATCGAACTAATTCTTGTTTCGTCATTGTCGAATTTTGTTACTATTACCTTGTGGAAGAATTTACAAATTGTCTTTTCCCACGGATCTCGTCTCTCTTTGACATCGATTTATCTCGTTATTTGATCGTTGACTTGACCAATTCAATAGTCATTTTACATTTTTTTTCAAACTATTTTCCATTAGTTTCAATCGGACAAAAAAAACCATAAATTTTTAATCATTTTAATAGAAAACAAATTGTTGAACATAAAAATGTGAATTCATTGATAGATGTCAGTAGAGAGCAATCTTCTACACAAAGTTCATTTTGATCTTCATCACGAGTAAACTCTCAAGTCTGTCTACTTTTACAGATTGATCTCATCTGTCACAACCATATTACAACTGAAAATACTCTCTAATTTTCTTTTTTTTCATAATGAAATTTGAAGAAATTCTTCTCAGGAAATGATCTTTTCTTTTTTGAGGATTTATGTTTGTCTGGTGAGAGATCTGTTTTATTAAAATAATCTCATGTTGCTTTTGTTTTTCAAGTAGAAAACTGTGTGAAGAGACTCGATGAGACAAAAAGAGAGAGAGAGAGAGACCTCGTTCTATTTGTTTTCGATCGATGTTTGACGAGAAAAAAAAAGAAATCGATTGAAATGTCATCGCGATTTTGAACGAACGATGAGACATAGACAGATTTTCCAAATCTTCTCATTTTAGTTTTAAAGAAATATTCGGCTGATTGATTTTGGGTTTTTCTAATCTAAATCTTAATCTTGGTTTTGTATTTGTCGTCACTGGACGATTTTCGCAGAAAGAATAATCTTTGTTTTTCTCAAACGTTTTCATTGTTTTCAAATGGAGTCAACAAAAAAGAGACGAAGACGATAATTTATGTTGGCAATTTTTACAGAAATGAACAAAAATAGTTTTATTAGAAAAACCTCCGAAAATAAAATGAGTTCTTCTTTTTCTTTCTTCTCGTCGTCTTGTTGATCAAACGAGAAAAATAAAATCGTTGAAAAAAGAACCCAACAAATGAGATGTTGAAATAAAAATATCACAGAGAAACAAAACACCAGAAAACTAAATGAACTCTTCGTTTCATTTCGATAAACTTTTGTTTATCAAAGGTAATGTTGGACTTGGATTGATGTTCTGTTGATTGATCACTTTCGTCAATTTAACTGTCGATGTTTCAGTTTGAGTATTTCTTCGATTAACAAATAATGCAGCTGAACCTATTGAATGTCGATGTTCAATAGTTAAATACGGTAAAAACATTTGAAAATGATGTAAACCTAACATTTGAATAGCTGCTGAACGATAATGATGAACTCCTAAGATATAAATTAGAAAATTCATACTATATGCTATTATATTCAATAATTCACATAAACGTTTGAGAATTCGAATTGCAATTAATGAATTAACATCACATCGATCTTTATATCGTTTAACTAAATAAATTAACACGTTTTCATTTAATGCATGAGGAAAATAAAGAACTAAGAACATTAATGAAACGGTTGTTAATGTGCGAGTCAAACGAGAACGAAGATGTTCATTTTGATGCCCGACAATTGGACGAGGTGTGTGAACTAATTTTAGAATAGCTTTTTACGGAAACAAAAACAAAACAATTTCAGTCAAAAACAAAAGGAAAGACAAAATCGATTTTTTTGGTCTTTACCGGCATTTGATGCAATGAGAATAATGGCAGGTAAAAGAGTATAACATAATAAATGATAAATATATGTATTCCAAAAAACGATCAACATCAGTTCTCTCTTATCTAAATTTGACGATATTCGACATTGACAAATTTCAATTGAATTAGTGAAATTCGTTTGATTGAGAAAATGTTTGCCGAAGAACGCTGCACTATGTTGATAACCATCCAATCGACAAACCCATTGTTGATAGAATAAATGAGGAATATTAATTATCAATGAAATTAAAATCAACACTTTGATAATTAATCGAGCAGTTTGACAATTACAAATTCGTCGCGAAAGATTTGGCCATTTCTTTGACCAAGGATCACAAACAAGAATCAATCGATCGAATGTCAAACCAACCATAATCCAACAAGCTAACAGAATAACAACATGTTGCAAATATTCCCAACATTTACAAACAATTGAGGATGGGACAGTTAACACATTCTTTTGAAATTGATAGTGAAATAAATCATTTAATGAATCAACAAATTCAAATACCAATGAAATCAAATCAAACATTGTTAATGCACGTAAATATTCAACAAACGAATGTTGTGGCAATGAAAAACGATAAACAACGAAGAAACAGACGATGTTACCAATAATACCAATTGCAGTAAAACATAATGTACCTTTTGAAATTAGAAATATATATAGTCTCGGCTTGCTTTTTTTAATAATCTTAACATTTTTTTTCTCCATTTCCTCGAGTCATTTTAATAAAAAAGAAAAATAAAATAATTATGTCAATTAGTTTAATAGACGTCTTATTGCAATTCACTAGAATTAGATTATCGAACTAATTCACATCAGCTTTTCCTTTTTCTTTGATGAGACGTTTTTCAAAGAAATTCTTTTGTCGATACGCAGACGAAGAAGACAAAAACAACAAAACAAAAAAAAGAAGAATATTTACCAATACAATTGATCCACCACCACCATGATCCCGAATCTCTATTCATCGCTTGATTTAACATGGTAACAGTGAACGTCGTTCTTTGAAATTCAGTACAATTCATTTCAAAATTATGATTGATTATTCTTTCTTAGAAAATCAACATCAAATCTTCAATGAATAAAAAAAAAAGAAGAAGAAGAAGAAGATAAATTGAAGTGAAATAGTTGCAATGTAAATGAATGGTAGTGATGTGTTGTACGTGTCGATGTTTGTTACAAAAGAACGATGCGACGACGAGCTTGTTATTTTCCCGTTTTTCTTTCCCTTCTCATTTCTTAACGAAAAGAAAGAAAAAGCGACTGTCAGAACAATAAGAAAACATTTTTTCTTCTTCTTTCATCTTTGCGTTTGGCTCTGATTGTGATGTCTCTTTTATTGTAGTTCTCTCTCTCTCTCTCTCATCGTATCTCACTTGGTGTCGATCTAGTTGAAACATGTCTACTCTTTCATTAACTAGAAATGACGGAGCATAATAATAAGACGGTTTACTCAAAGAAAAAAAAAACCGAAGGAATCTCTTCACGACTAGTCGATATTCTTTTGCTTGATCAATTTTGATCATTTGTTTTCTCTTTCTTATTAACTATTATTTAATTAGATCACGAACTCGAATCGAATCGATCAATCATATTCGACTACATAACAATGGATTTGCCAGTTTTGTTTTGTTGTTTTATTTGAAAAAGATCTTTTCAAGAAATCATTAATAAAAAAACAAACGCATGTCATTCTCGGTCTGGCCTGAAGATGTATTTCTCGAAAAACTAGAGGAAGAAGAATTTTATACTTATGTCAACAAAGAACAAAAAGAGAGCTACGCCAACTAGATTTGCACCGGTTATTATTATCGTCGTTTGCTTTTCATCAAAACAAACAATAGTTTCAGTTATTTCCGTTTTGTGTGTTAAATATAGAGGAAAAGGATTTACTGACGGATACATTGAAGACAGACGAAAAAAAAAAGAAAAGAAAAGTCGTTAACAGAGAAATAGAACGGGCTTACAATCGGATCTTCGAAGTGGAAACATGATTGTATTTAAACAAAACAGACAACGTTTATTTATTTTTCATCATTGATCTACTCAATGAATAATAATTAAATTACATTCAGACACAGAGAATAGCGATTCGTTCTTCTTCTTTTTTTTCGATATGAGAACAGTAAAGATCGGATTACATATTGCATTACCAATATTATCTCGATCTTTTTTGTGTTTTTTTTTTCGTCTAACAAAGAAATGAAATGGAGCAAACATATGTCTTTTCAGAGAAAAAAAGACGGCAAAGAAAAACAAATGTGATTAATAGTTTTTGCAGGTGCAGCTCGCGTCATTTTTGTTCTCATTAGTATTTTTTTTTGATCTGTTTAAATATTTATAAAAAAAAATGAACAAGATATTCGTCACGTATCTTTGCAATAAGTAGTTTCTTTTCCTCTTCTATTTCCTCTCAAGTCTTTGATTAATTAACTTGTCTTAAGTAGATTCGACTTCATCAAAGATCTAAGATAATCAAATATCAAGAGATTTAACAGAAACACAACGAATAAAAAAAAAAGGAGAAAGAAAGAAAGAACAAGACAAGATACAATCAGTTCTATTTCTGTTTCTTTGATTTGATCTAGTGAAACAATAAAATTCCCTCGAGTTGACGGATAAATGAATAAGAAACAGCAAATGAGTTTGAACACGTGTTTGACATATTTATTGTCGATCGTTTCGTTGTTCTCCGATCGACTATTGACAAATGACTAGTTAATATTCAATAAATTCTTGTTGAGAGTAATTTCTCTCGTCTATTTACATATTTACATTGATTTTCAAGTATTTGAATGTGTTCATAGTTGAACAGGATATTCGGAGAGGAAATTATTTTACACGAACTCTACCGAACAATTCGATTCCGAAGATCTAATCAAATAAACCGAATTACGTCGTTTTCAAGTTTTGATTTTGCTTTTAGAAATACGATTGACATTGAATGTCAATGTTAATATTGTCAAAGCACATTATTAACTTTGTTCAACACTTTTATTTCTCATCAATAGAGTACAACAACAACAACAGCAATAACAGAAAAAAGGAAAGGAATTTAATCATTTTGAGTGATATAAGCTCTGATGAGAGTAATATCCTGAGCAGGTCTATCGTTGTCAATCGTTTGAATAAACGACATTTTCTGTAAAACTTGAACACCTTGATGAATTCGTCCGAAAATCGTATGAAGTTTATCTAAAGATTGTGCTGGTGCTAATGTAAAAAAGAATTGTGATCCATTGGTATTGGGACCTGCATTGGCCATTGAAATAATTCCAGCACCTAGACGAAGACGAACGAATATTTTTTTTTAAATAGAAATCAAAATAAAACGAACCAGTATGTTTGAGATCTGAATTGATTTCATCGTCGAAATATTTGCCATAGATTGACGAACCTCCTCGTCCAGTTCCAGTTGGATCTCCACCTTGAACAATAAAATCTTTGACAACTCGATGAAATATTGATTTATCATAATAACCACGTCGAGCTAATTCAGCAAAGTTTTTACATGTTTTTGGTGCATGATCCCAATATAATTCAACTACGATTTTGCCCATTCTAAATTCAACAACAACAGAACAAAAGTCGAAAACGAGAAAATGAAATTTCAAATGAATATTTACGAAGTTTCTAAAGTCACAAACGGTGGTCGCCAATCATCAGTTGGAATTGTTAAATCACCTTGAGCAACGAGATGCATAATAGAATCAATTCAATAATCTAGAATTAAAAAAGAAAGAAGAAGAAGAAGAAGAAGAACAACAACAACAACAAAAAGAATTGAATTAGCTGTTTGGCTCTTTTTTTCCTGGTTGAATATAAAAAAGAAAAAAAAAGGAGAGAATTAATTGTTCGAATGTTGTTGTTGTTGTTTTTGTTGATAGAGAATCGATGCTCGTTGTCGTTTGGCTTTACTTGATGCCGATGGTTTAATCGATTGAGCTGATGCCGTCGATGAATTCGATCGATGACATTTCGGACAAAACCATGGTATCGATTCAGGTGGTTCTTCAACGATGCCAACACATTCCCTTTACAAATCACAATTCAATTTTCATCTTCTTCTTGTTTTTTTTCTAGTCGAGAGAATCTTACCAATGATACCAATCATCGCATAGATCACAAGCAATCATGGCGTCTTGTCCATTATCGGGTCCACTGCATGACGGACAAATCCAGATCTTCTCTTGTGAATCATGATCAATCTAAATCGAACAATTCGATTGACCTTTTGCAAGCGAATGAATGTCAATAGAATACTCGTCGTTCTTCGATGACAGCAACGCCAATGTCATTTTGTTTCTTGGTAATTGATTTCTTTTTAGTTGAATTTGTTTTTGGTTTGTTTTTGATTGGAGTGAAAAGAACGTCTTGAGATGGATCCGTTTGAATTTGATTGAACATCATTTTCGATGGTGAAGTTCGTGCACCAAGTGGAAGATCGTCGATTGAATTTGTGTTATCTTCGTTCATCAACGGATTGACATCCATCTTCTCGGGAATATCTTTGATTTTAATCGATCTTTTCTTATTTACATTGACATTCTTTGACGATGAATTTGGATTAACTGATAATTTTAATTTCAATGGATTTTTTACAATTCTAAAGAAGAATTTGTTTGAAAATTCGAAAAATAAACTCGGTGATCTAACTGATTATCTTGATGAATAAGAGTTGAACTCGAAGATACTTGTTGTTGTTCTTCTGTTGTTGGAATATTTGTTGATGGTTTTCCTAATTTAATTTTGAGTTTAATTGCACTACCGATCGCAGGTGTTGTTGATGATGAATTGTGATTTGATGGTGTATTGAGATCAATGTCCATCGGTTGTGGTTGTTGTTGTTCATTCGATTGGTTAAGATCAATTGGTTCTATTCGAATTCTTTTCTCTTGAATATCTGTTTCTGATTTTTTCTTTTTCTTCTTTTTCTTTTCGTCTTCATTGATCAAATCATTCTAATCAATTCAATTCGAATAAGAATTTCGAAAAAGAAAAGAAAGATGAAAACCTGAGAAAGATTTGCAATAGGTAATTGAATATTGTTATTCTCTTGAGGTAAATTAATAATTGGACTAATTGAATTGAAATCTGAATTCGTTGTCGATGAATTTGTTCCAAATAGAGGTAAAGATGATGTTCGAATTTTTAAATTAACTTTCTAATTAATAATTTTCAATCAAATTTAGTTTTGAGGAAAAAGTAGAGCAAAGCAGAAAATTTACTTCCGGATTAGTTGTCGGCGTTGAAGATTTAGCAGATTTCTTTGTTGCAGTCGGTGGATTATCCTTTTATTTTCAAAAAGATAAAATCAAATTAGAAAACTAAAAAAAAATGAAGATCTTACTGAATTATTATTTGTTTGAGTTGGATTAACAGTTTTTAAATTAAGTTTAAATGTAGGAACTTTAGTTGGAATTGTTGTTGAAGGTTTAGTTAAATCGAGAGGTGTTTGTTGCTGTTGATTTTTGTCATGATTATTCGTCGAATTGTCAGTTAAATTCGTTTCATTATTTGAATTGAGAATAATTTTCGGAGTAGTTAAATTATTTAACGATGTTTGCGAAGGTTTTTTCTCTTGATCTGCAATTGCTTTTTTAATCGGTGAAGTCGTTTTATCAGTTGGTTGAGGTTTCGAAATAGTTAAACGTAAAGGTGGTTGAACAGTTGCTTGTTCTTTTTCGATATTTTCTTTTTCTAAAAGATTCTTTTTGGCTTTTTCAGCCGCAGTTGCAGCTTCGATTTCGATGAGACGTCTCGGTCGATAGACAATCTTCGGTAGAGATCGTTTCGGTTTGATTCCAATTGGAATTGGATTTGTTTCTTCATTATTTTCATTGATAAACGATGAAAGTGTCAATGGATGATGATTCGATGGATCCTTGGAAAGACTTTTATCTTGATCGATGAGATGATTTTCATCGAATAAATGTTGTGAATCGATTTGTGAAATATCTTCGGATGTTTCTTCTGAAAGCAAAACAAAAAACATTAAAAAAAAAACAACTAAAATCGAAGTTAAAGTTTACGATGAGGAAAGAGTGGCAACCAATCGTAGATGTGACATGTATTTTCCTGATTTTGTCTTTGAATGAGTTCGTTGGATTGTTGCGATGGAATTCGGAGAAAGATTTGATTCTTTTTTTTAAATGGAAATCGAACAATTTGCTGATTGAATTGTGTCGATTGAAATTGTTGAAGAAATTGTTGAAACGCCTGAAAATCTTCGAATGATTTTTCAAATAAAAAGAAAACTAATTGAGAGAATTCGAGTTGATTTTCTTGATCAATCAATTGAATTTCATTGGAAATTTGTTTGAAAATAAATTGAAATTGTTTTTCACAAACATCAATTAAAATATCCAAACAACTCTCCGAAATCGAATCAAAACCAACGAGATGACAAATTTGACTTAAACTTATGCGTAAAATATCTCGAACATAATTGATTGACATTGAGCGACAACGACAAAAAAACTTCTATCTGAAAGAGAGAGAGAGAAAACAAATCACTTTTGTTTTTATTTGCAAAAAAAGAAAGAAAAAAAAATAAATAAATTGATTTTTTTTTGAATTTGTTTGTTTGTTAATGATTGCCTCTACAACAAAATCTTCCGGAATTATTTTCTAAATTTCGACAACAATTGGCCGATGAAAGTGAAGTGTTCATTTGAATATTATCACATAAAAATAAATTTTCATTTGTTAAATAGTTTGATGACGAGATAAACGAAGATATACAATCAGCTGACAAACCAACGCAACCACTCAGATCAATAAAACTTAAATTAGTTGTTAATTTATTTGAAATTAATAAACTAAACGAAAGATGTTTTCGTTGTGAATCAAGTTGGTTTTTTTTGATTTACTTGAGTGAGAGATCGGTTAATCGATAACAACCAGATAAATTTAATATTTTCAATCGAAATTTGTGAAGATTTTTCGAATAGAAAACCGAACATTGTTTACAAACCGACGATGAATCCGTCGAATTCAATTGACAACAAACATGTTCCAAAGAATTTTCAATATTTTCAATTTGTTGATTTGTTGTTTTGTAAAACAACGAATTGATTAAATGAATAAACAAACAATCGTCCATCAATTCACATCCTTCAACATTTAAACTTTCTAAACCACTGATCCAACGATATCTGCAAAAATTCAATAAAAAAATCTATTTTCTATTTTTCATCAATCAACAAACTGAACAAATGTTTTGCCAGTTAATTTTGTCATCCCAATATTCAAATGTTTTAAATTTGGACAACTGTTCAACATTTTTCGTGCCTAAAAATCAAGAAAAAAATTGATTTTCAAATGTTCAATAAAATCAATCGTTCGAACAAGATTATCATTGATCGTTAAACTTCCGTATAAAATTAAATTTTCAATCGATGAACCATATTCAGGCAAAAAATATTTGCTAAAACCATTACAAATTCGCATTTCAGTCATTTCCTTTACAAAAACAAACGAACAAATTCTATTTTTGATCAATTCAATTCAATTTACATATTTAAGAAGATTTTCAGCATCGGATCGAATCAATTCCGCAGGAACATTTGAATTCCATTCACTTTTAGCCCAATTGATTGGATTAACAATTTTCCAGATAAAATTCGCTTGAATAAGTTGTTTCCATTGTCGATTGACACGAACACACGAATTCAATAGATCGAATGGATTCAAATAATTGGCAAAGATTTTTAAAAGAATTTCATTGGGAAGATTTGTTATTGGCGAACGTTTCTCAAGAACATTTCGAGCACATTGATTCCATTGTTGATTGACTGTTAAACAAGATTGTTTCAATTGTTCGTTGGTTAAATACTTAAAAATCGTTTCTAAAACTTCATTTGAAAAACAATTCAACGATTTGAAATGTTCCGATGAAATAACTAAAAAAAAGAAGAGAAATCGATCGTCACACATTTACAAAGTAGAACAAGTCGAACCATAAATAGTTAAAGGTCGTTCAATTTCATAAATAATATTCGTCGATGAATTTTCTCGTTTCTGTAAAGTCATTTTAATAACTTCGATTCGCATGATTTTCAATTCAATTTCATTAAAATACTTCGAAAGTAACGGTTGAATATCCTTTGAAGACAAAAACAAAGACAAAGAGTTCGAAAGAGAATTGAAAAGCAGAATTACATTTTCTTCTTGAATCATATGTGGAACGAAATCGTGATAGAAATGTGCCATTGCTTTGTGTAATTTGATTCCATAGGACAATCGATCAGCATTGCCTCTTCGAATGAAAGCATAACCATCACGAAATAAACTTATCAACGGAGTAAAACGATCGATTTTATGACAATTACAAATGAGTTCGGTGTTTGTCATCGATGGATCTTCTTTGATTTTGTTTTTTAATTTTTTCATGACGAATTTATTTTCGATTTCTTCATGAGCTTGAAATTCAATAAATGTTCGTTCTAAACGTCGTAATAATTCTTCGAAATCATTTAAACTTGTGAAATCCGTATGACCAACCTAAACGTTCGAATTCGATTTGAAAAAAAAGATCAACGAGGGAAAATGTTACTTTCGAAGTACAACAATTCATTAATTTTCTCATTCGACTATGAGCAAATGTAAAAACATTTAAATCATCAAATACAATCGGAGCCATGTTCTTCTTTTCTCAAAACTAAACAACAGATTATATCAATTTTAGTCGCAATTCAACATTCATTTCTTTTCATTATCAATTCATTGTCTCCTCTACAAATATTCGTCTCGCAGATGTCACTCATTGACTGCAAAAAGTACAAAAAGGAACGATCGATTCATTAGGAGAAACACAAATGCTTTGTAATTAAATGTTTGACGATGAAAATATTCGAAAGAGAAAATGAGGTAATAAGTAAAGTGTGAAGGCTGATGAAACAAACCTTGAAAATATTTTCGATCGATTCGAATAAATCAATGAGAAATGTCGAATGTCCTTGAAAAGACAATGTATTGTCATTAAATTGAAATGAAACATCTCGTTATTGATCGATCAATAAAATGAGTCGTTATTCGATCAAATAATTAAAATCGATTTCGAATTAATTAGATAGGTTTGGTATTGATATAAAATGACTTTGTCAATGATAGATATCATTACAGTTTCAATTGATTCGATCGTTTCATAAAATGGCAGCAGGAGCGTTCGTTTCTCAGAGATTGAAATCTTTTCATCAAAATAGATTTGATTTGATTTAGACTTTCGACAGCAACGATTGCAACATTATCATCAATCTTTCTTGGAACAGTATTTGTTGGTCTTGGTTTAGCTACTATTATCGCATTGATTCCAACATATACAAGTACAGCAGATGTAACTGCATCCGGAGAAAGTTTGTTTTTAAACAAAATTCGATTGAAGGAAATAGTTTTGTTTTTGTCTTTTAAAGAATATTGTTTATCAAATTATAAACTATTGGTTTCATTTACAAATACAACTGACAAATTCTTTAATATTTCCGTCTCAGCCAATGATAGTTATTTATTAAGTTCAGCAGTATGTTCAATCAAAAGTCAAATATCTTTACTAAGAATTCAATTTTCTTTAGTGTTATCGGATTTTACAAGATTATAAGAGTGATAGTTTATTGACAGCCTGTTTACTATCGAATTGTTCTTTTACGAATTTAACTAGTAGTGATTCTCTAGCAGCAAATGCAACAATGTCATGTGCAGTCATTGTTTACTATGTTCCTCGATGTACTGATCAAGCACCAACATCAGGTCTTTATAATACTGAATATTCAAGTGGTAATAGTGCCTGTCGTAAACTAAGATTCAATCATATCAATGAAGCATTAAGAGCAACGCCCAAATTTACTAACGTTCCCAGTTTTACTATCAATGAAACGACAACAGCACCTGTTAGCTGGATTCAAGGGGAAACATTTTCAAATACAACGCGTAAGTTGAAATGATTTTCAAATTCAATCAATTGATCAATCTGTTTGATTATTAAAGAGGATGGAGCTTATTATTGCGGTGCAATAAGTCAAACCGATATTTCAAGTGCTGTTAATACTCAAGCTAGTGGATAGAATTAATATAAGAAAATATCTCGTCGAAATAACTGATTATTCTTTTCAAACTAATTCACATACATAATATATATTTTTTTCTAATTAAATTCTTAACACTTCAATTAACAAACTCTCTCTCTCTCTCTTCACCACTAATAAATTCGAATTCCTAATGAAACAAGAAAAGTGTTTTGTGTTGATATATTTAAGTTGAATTAGTTGTTGTTGTTATGGTGACATGTTTAAAAGAATTGTTTGGCTAACAAATCTCGTTTCGACGCGGCATGACTTGAAAAGGGCGTTGATTTTTGTCGATTGATTAATTGAGAATACGAATGCTAAATGAAAATAAACAAATCAATCATTTAGAAAAAAAAACAACGGAATTCTAAACTCGAAATTGATTTTTAGTTGATATTTGATTATTATTTCCATTAAAATCGGGATGAATTGGATGATTAGGCGAATAGGCAAATGGTGGTTTACTATTTGCAAATAAATTCAATGTTGACAAACGATTTGAACTTAACATTCGTGGTGAAACACTAAAATGAAACCAAAATCAATATTTTGAAATGATTGAAGATCAAACAGAAAATACTTTGTTGAATTTGAACTAACTGTTGAATGAACATGCAAAATATCACCTTTGTTTTAAAACAAAAACAAATATTTGAAATAGAATTTATCAAAAAAAAAAACATTTTTGTTTTACTTGACGATTCGTCTGAATGAATCCGATGAGTATTCGTGTGACAAGCAATTGTCTATTCAAAAAAACAAATTCGATTTTTATTGAATTTCAAATCGGAATTGACTTGTCCATTGAGTTTTGCTAAGACTGTAATTGTCGATGGTTTGGTTTGCCATTTTCTTTGTTCTTTCCAAAGGAAAACATCCGGTGGATTGGGTTGAATTTGTTTTTCTCGTCCACACCAAATCTTCGACAAACAAAAGAAAAGTTGAGATTTTTTATTGAAATATGTGTGTCCTACAGTAATCGTTTGTCCAGCTCGTAGAATTGTATTCGATGGAAAATGAAAACGACAAACAATTTTCGAATGAAATGTTTGTTGAAGAAAATGTTCAGTTAAATCATAATCGTCACTTTTCGAAACATTGAGCAAACGAAGATAATCACCGTGTTTAGATTCGATTTCATGAATTCGAATGATTTTTGATAATCTAATTTCGAAATGAAATTTTCGAAGAAGAAAATTGTCGTTGAATTTTACTTTGTAAGATTGGGTTGAGTTTCTAAGTGATTTTCATTTGAATTTTGTTGATTCGAAAATGGAAGAGCTGGCGTGAGAATATTATTAGCGAAATGATTTTCTAAATAAAATCGAAATGAAATCGACAAATCAAAGATTTGACGAACTTGTTTCTTTTGTAAATTGTTGAAAAATTGGAATTGGCTTTTTATTTCGATCGACTATATCAAATGAAACTGATTTATTTGATTTTCTACTTGTTGACGAATGAGAAGAAGATTTTTTTAAATTCGATGAACGTTTAGTTGGATAAGAGTTTTCATTAATTGACGAAGAATTTCTTGATGAAATTACTGTTTGTTTTTCAGTCTCATCGTCGTCATCGTCGTCGTCCCATTCAGATTTTGTTGCATCGATTTGAACAATTCTTTCAAAGAAAGACAAATCTTTTTAGCCGAAGACAAAAACAAAACTCGACAAACTCATCATAATCATCTTCGAAATGATTTTCATTTAAAATCTTTTGAATTGATTTTAAATCTTGAAAAATATTCTCTTGAGTTTTAGCTAAAATACTCATAAATTCATTTAATTTCTCTTCAATTAATTTCATTGATAATAAGTTTTGTTCGACATTGTTCACGAATTTAATCAGAGATTTTATTAAATTAAATTGATCAGACATTGTCGTTTTTCGGTCGATTTAGTCTCTTTAAAATCACAACGAAATACGAAAAAAACGAATTCGACGGAATTTATTTAACAACAACAACAAAGAAAAATAATTATTCACTTTCATTTTTTTTCAAAAAGGTTTTTTTTCTCTGAAAAGAAAAACAAAAGAGTAAATCTGTGAGATTAAAGTCAAATCATTCCTTTGAAAGGACCTGCTTTTCTGACGTTATCCATCTGTTAGATAATTTGTTTTGTTTAAGATTAAAATAGAATTCTGAAACAGAAGTTCAAATATTCGCGTTGATTTCCGTTCAGTTCAAATTAAAAATAAAATTGCAAAGAATTGTTATTATTCTATTAAACTTGATTATTTTATTGAAAAAGCAAATAAAGAAAAATAGCGCAGCATTCGATGAATAAAAATAAATATTTTGAAGTTCAAAAACTTGAAATGTTTATTTATTTTTTTTTACACTTGAAAACCTGAAGACATAAGATTAAATTCCAATTGAACTTCATTTGCAATTGTAGCAAAAAGAATTAATTGATCATTATAATAAAGTCGATCGACTCCAAGACAAACACCATTTCTTCTTCCTTGTCGTATGCATTGTTTGAATGTTATTTCTTGTTCATTTTCGTATGTTTCTGGAAAATAACGTTTCTGTTTGTAATCTGACATAATAACTCGTTCGAAAAGAGGTCTTAATTTGGCTGCTGTTTTCCACCAATTGAAATCGTTTTGATCGGCTGTATTGGCCATATCTTCATTTAATTCAGGCAAGAGTTGATATCGACGAAGTCTCAAACAAAGTGAATTCAGTGATGAACTAAGAGCAGGATTATGTGTTGGCAACAGATTGCTTGAATACGGTTCATTGTTGTTTTGTTTTTGTTTTTGTAATAAATTATTTTCAATATCTGTTGAACTATCTTCAAGTGAAATACTTCGTCGAAGTGCGAGTGGAGCATGAAAAGCACGTTGTTTTAAACATAAACGATCAGTTAAATAATGATAATTTTCTAATAATCGATGACGATCTTCATTTTCAAATGAATTACAAGCTAAACCGCTTGTCATCTTCGTTGTTTGCTTTTGTACAAAGACAAAATAGTAAAAAAAAACACACTAACAATTCAATTGTTTTATAATCACTGTTAATATCAGTTAAATAAAAAAGAAAATGATGATTTTCTCTCTATCTGTAAATCTCATTTTTCTCTCTCTTTCTCGTTTTTTTTTTCTGACTTTAATCAGACAGACTAAATACACGGAAATGTCATTCTATCTGTTCCCCATTAGTGCATATATATTTTATTTAGAAGGAAAAAAAAAAGTTGAAATCATTTATTTCTCTGTTATCTAACGTAGGAGTATGACATGACTTCGGCAAAACATTTATTAATATAAATATATTAATCATGTTCCATCGGTAGACATGACTTAAATGTAGATCATGATGTTTTCTTTCTTTTCAAATTTGATATCAAAATGGATCATCATATATGGAAATCATTCGAAAGAATATCCGTGTGAAAACACAAAGTACAGATAGAAATTCGTTGTTTTTCTGTAGTCGATTCTGTGTCGAAGAGAAAAACACAGAAAAAAAAAGAAAAAGAAAAAGGAATGGTATTTTTTTTTGTCGGTTCTGTCTATCATAAAAGTGAAATAGTCGATAGTATAGGTTGGACTGCAGTGTATCGTGTGTATGTTTATGTTGAAATGTGGCAAGGATAAAAAAGCAACAAGAGAAAAGAACGAGTTATGCAGAATAGAAAAAGAAAAGCATTCGTTTAGGAGATAAATTTGTTTTGTTATTTGTATTTTCACAATCTATTCGGAAGAATTCATTAGAATTATTTGAATTAAAAACCAGTGAAAATCGACAATGAGTGGATTGGATGAATCTTATGGTATAGATGGCCTTGTACGCAATACAGCGGATATGGTCCAATTGACGTTAACGCCCGGTTCGTTTGAGTTTTTATATCGGATTTATTTTCATGTGTAAAATTTCTTCAAGGTCAAAGACATCATCATCGACATGTTGAATATTTATCATATCCTGACTCGAATTTTGTCGATGATCCTCTTGAAACTTGCGACGGTTTGTTATTTCAAACGAACGAACCGAAAAAGATAAATAAATAAATGTTTTTTGTTTGTTTTGTTTATTGAAGATGATCAATGTTCATTGGAACAAATTTATTTACGACGAAATAAAACATTTGTACGTGGATTACCTGTTGAAGTGACTGAAATTAGTGCTGAACGAGTTTATAATCCTGTTACAGAATTTCTTTATCCATATTTATATACAATTAAAGTTCGTCATGGAACTCGATTTGAATGGACAATTGAAAAACGTTATAAACATTTTCATGATCTTCATAAATCACTTGTTGATTTTGTTGAAAAAGAAACGGGAAGATCATTGAGTAGTTTAACTAAGTAGATTAAAAAAAAACAAAATGAAACGATAAATGAATTCTATTTGTTCTTTTCAACTTTGATAGAACTCAGTCGTCAAAGAAGAATTCACCACAGAACAAAGAAGATCTTCCATGTTTTCCGACACGAAACGATCGAATATCATTTATTAATCAAATAACTGTTCAAGAACGTTGCAAAGATTTACAAAATTATTTAAATAAAGTATTAAAACACCCGAAATTCCGTGAACATATGTCAGTGGTAAGAGAATAAACTCGAAATTGACTTGAATAAACGAAGACAAAATGAATTTAGAGAGAATTCTTTGAAGTGAGTCCAATATCATTTGTTCGTGGTTTGGGTAAAAGTGCAAAAGAAGGCGCCATAGCTAAACGATCGAATGATGATTTTCGTGGTCGTTCGATATTTTTTCGAGCTCCATTTGCGTGTGACAAATGTAAATTTCATCATGGTCAAAAATGGTTTGTTTTGAAAGATTCATATTTGGTTTATTTGAATCCTGATTCGGCATTAGTCGGATTTCCAATGTTAATCGATGGAAGTTTTTCACTTGAACAAGGTTTTAGAAAAACAGGCACCAATAATGGTATTCGAATTAAGAATTTACAACGATCGATGATTGTTAAATTTGAAAAAGAAGAAGAACGAAATTCTTGGTTTGAATCGTTACAACAAATCAAAGCCAAATCGATTTTCAGTGAACAACATCCATTTAATTCATTTGCACCTAAACGAACTCAACAATATGCTCAATGGTTCATCAATGGTCAATCGTATATGGAGGCTGTGGCGAGAGCTATTCTCGAAGCGAAAGAAGAAATCTTTATTACAGATTGGTGGTTGTCACCTGAATTGTTACTTGTTCGTCCGTGTCTCGATGAATCCATGAGACTCGATAATTTACTTGGAAAAAGAGCTGTTCGTTTCTTTTGTCATTTGCATTTTCAGTAGAAAAAAAAACAAAACAAAACCGATTTTGATTTAGGAAGAAGGAATTCGTATTTATGTGATGGTTTTTAAAGATATTGTTCAAGTTGTTGGTTTAAATAGTTGGCATACTAAAGTGAAATTAATGGCTAAAAGTCCATTGAAAAAGAATATTCTCGTTATTCGACATCCTGATCATCGAGTTATGCCAGGAACGGAATCATCTTATCTCTATTCACATCATGAAAAAACTCTTATCATCGATCAAAAAATAGCTTTCATCGGTGGAATTGATCTTTGTTGGGGTCGATGGGATACCGATGAACATAAGTTTGTTTATTCATTTATTTATTTATCGTGTTTTTACTATTTCTTTTTTTCTTTCTCAAGATTAATCGATTTAAGTGATGAAAATGTAACTGATTTAGAACTTCCAAAAGATGACGAAGAAATTGAAGAAGCTGCAATTGAAATAACCGAACAAATGGCACAAAATAATCAAGTAAATCAATACT
>Ga0209960_1001192_pt1 | contig 38241 bp, 30 predicted proteins | sample ThiBiot_500_plan_2_FD_183947 | JGI IMG/M metagenome (GOLD analysis project Ga0209960, IMG submission 183947) | Wastewater bioreactor microbial communities from Cape Town, South Africa - Thiocy_expt_500_plan (SPAdes) | ecosystem: Engineered > Bioreactor > Thiocyanate-remediating >... | reverse complement strand
AAAAAAAAAATAAAAAAAAAAAAAAAAAAATATTATATATTTAATGGTACATTCTTTGATAAAATTAATACATTATCAAGTAAATTTAATCTTATGAGAATACCAGATACATATACAAGAAAAGGTATTTTTAATAGAAGATATGTATTATAATGTTTAGGCAATTTGTATATTTATTATAATAATAAATATCATAAAAAATAAAAATATATAAATATAATAATTTATATATTTATTTATTTAAATAATATATAAATTAAATGTATATAAATGACAGACTCTTTTTTATTTGATAAAATACTTCCATTTACACGTAAAGAATATAATATAAATAAATTAAATCTAAAACAAGTATATAGAGTACGATTTGGTATTGGTAATTATATATCAGATAGAATAAATTTATTTAGTGGTACACATTTTGTAACTAAATTTGAGAATTATAGAGAAAATGATATAAATATGTATATAAAAATGATATTTGAGGAATCTATATCTAATTTAGATGAAATATTAAAAAATAAAATGATTGTTACTCTACAAGATAGTATAAATACATATAATTATAAAGGTTATATGTATTTAAAACGCTTACCAATTAATGGACAAAGTAGGAGATCAAAAAAAAGAACAACTAGAAGAGTTAGGCCAATTATAATAAATAAATGATACTTAGTAAAATAGTTTTATATAATATTAATTATTGGAAAAATATAACTAAATTTTATACATTTTTATTTTTTTATAAAAAAATAAAAATGTATAAAAAAATAAAACGTATAAAAAAAATCAAATGGTTAATGCTTAGAAAAAATATTAATATAATATTTACTAGGTATCGGTATAAAATAAAAAAAAAAAAAAAAAAAAAAAAAAATAAAAATAAATTCATACATTTAAAAAACAAACAATACAGTAATATATTTTTTAAACTTGATAAAAAAAGATTCAATATGGAAAAAATAAATAATAATTATAAAAAAAAAAATAATAAAAAAATAAATGTATAATAATATAATATTATTTAAAAGTTATCAACAGTTATTAATTAATAATAATATTAAAATAATGTATTTTAATAAAAAAAAGATAAGTAAAAAAAAAAATACATATATAAAAATTAATAATTTAGTTACAAAATATAAAAAAAAAAAAATTAATAAAAGATACAAGATACGTAATAAACTTAGAAAACATAGAAGATATAAAAAATTTAAAAAATATAAAAAAAAAAGAAATAATATATTAAATAAAAAATATAAAAAATTAAATATAAGATTAAAAAGAAAAAAAAGAGTTAATATAGAAAGAAATAATATTTTTCAAGTAATACACACTAGAAAAAATAATTTTAATAATAATAAATATAGTAGATTTAGATATAATAGAAAAAGATATAATAAGCCTAAAAGGTATATTAAATTTAGAAAAAGCAATATAAATAAAAGATATAAAAAAAAAAAAAAAAAAATAGTTATTATAAAAAAAAAATTTAAAAAATTATTTTTTATTAATAAATTAAAAAATAAATATATTTCATTAAATAAAACTAATACATTAGATAATATTGATTATAAAATAAAAAAAAAATATAAAAATAATTATCTAGTAAAAAATAACAATATTATCAAAACTATAAAAAATGGTATTTATAATAATGGCATATTTAATACAGAGTATAATGGTATTAATATATCTTTATTATATAAATATATATCAGTTAATAAACAAATAACATATAGTGTAAATTATTTATTAGAAATTATTATTATTAATATATATAAAAGAATTAATCTGTTATTATTAAATTTTATAAATTATATCCAATATTTTATAAAAAATAATAAAAAGTTACATACAAAGAAAAATAATAAATATATAAATAATTATATAGTAGATAATATAAAAAGATATTTACATAATAACCGTAAAAGTCTTATTAGTAAAAAAAAAAAAAGATATGGTAAAAAATTTCGTATAAAAAAAATAAAAAGACATATGTACCGTAGCTATAATAGATATATAAAACGATTATATAATAAATTATTTAATAGTAATATAGGTTATATTTTTAATAATAAATTAAAAAATATAATAATAAAAAAATATAAACTAAAATTTATTCTAAAATTGAACAAAATAAAAATAAATATTAATAGTAAACTAAAACAAAAGATATTAAAAAAAAAAAAAAATAAATACCACAGTAAACACAACACATTAAACAAATATAATAATATAAATCAATATAATAATAAAAATAAATATAATAATAAAAATCAATATAGTTATAAAAATAAATATAATAATAGATATAATTATCAATTAAATAAAAATAAAAAATATAATATTAATAATAATAAAAAAAAACATATTAAAAATAAAAAAAATAAAATAACCAATTTTAGAAATAGATTTTATTACATAAAAAATAAATATAGATTAAATAGATACATTAGATATAAAAATAGAAAAGATAAAAAAAATAAAAAAAAAAAATATAAAAAAAAAAATAATCATATGTATAAAAATTATAATATGATAAAAAAATATATTTATTTTAATAGAAATGTATTAAATAAGTATAAATATAATACTGTATTATTTTTTAAAAATAATATTATTATATCAAATAAAATGTTATTAAATATTATTAACCTATCTAATAATATTTTAAATAATACATTAAATAATTATGATATACAATTACCTAATAATTTATATAAAAAGTGGGTAGTTAATATTAACAATATATTTACAGATAGAGAGAATGTCAAAAGTACAATATATAATAATAATGATATAATAAACTACTACTATAAAAATATTAATAATAGTAATAAAAAAAAAGTTATTTATAAAAATAAAATAAATTTAATTAATTTATTTTATAAAAATAGTAAATTATTAAACAGTTCAGTATATAATAATAATATCAATAATAATAACAATATGTATGTGAATAGTATTAATTATAATACTAGCAATAATATTTTACTAGCTAATAATAAATTTCTATTTCTTAATAAAAATCATATAAGTGTATTAGTAAATAACAATGTTAATAGATATAAATATAATGTAAAAAAAAAATATAATAAACAAAAAATATATATTGATTTAAAAAACATAAAAAAATTAAATAAGTTGATGTTTAAATATAAAGGGTATAAATATAAAAAAAATAAACAATTTATTAAACAACAACAAAATAAATACGATATATCCAACTACATTATATATAAAAATAATTGGTTAAATAAAAAACATAACATACTTTTACATACTATTAATGTATGTAAAAATATTATGTTTTTTTATAAAAAAAGTGATATTCTAAATATACAACTAAGTGAAGCCAATAATAATATACGGTATACTATATATAATAAAGAAAAAATATTACATTCAAAATCAATAGGTACTATTAGTATAGATAAAAATGATAGAAGAAAATGGAGAAAAAAATTAGGTGAATTTTTAACATATTGGGTAAGAAAATTAATACGTAAAAAAAAATATGATAAAATTAATATAATTAGCAAAACCAAGCTAAAAATGATAAGATTAACATATAACCAATTAAAATACTATATAAGAGGTAGACAATATAGAATTAAAAAGTTTAAAAAAAATAAAAAAATAAATAAAAAACAGATTATATATGTTGCTAATGTAAGAAAACGTTTAGTTGAATATATAAAAAAAAATAAAATAAATAAAAGAATTTATAAAAATATAAAAATAAAATTATATAGATTTTCTTACTATCATCTATTTAAATACTCAAATAAAAAATTAAGAAATTTCAGTAAACTAATGTGCCTAAGTCAATTAAAAAACAAAAAAAAAAAATTATGTATAAAAAAAATAAAAAAATTAAAAAAAATTAAAAAAATTAAAAAAAAATTAAAAAAATTAAAAAAATTAAAAAAAAATCATTTTTCATTAAAATAAACATTATAAAACTATGTATTATATTTACTTTTTATTAAGGGTGATGTGTAGAGATACTACCCCCCTCCCCCCACTCCATCCATGATACTTATATATATAAATTATTATATATAATAATTTATATATATAATTAATAACATGTTCATATAATTAAATTCATACCTTATAATATTATATACTATGAATTTATTTATATATAAGAAAATATTTCCTATAGCTCAGTGGTAGAGCAATCGCTTGATAAGCGAGAGGTCATAGGTTCAAATCCTATTAGGAAGATAGTGTGCATAGCTCAGTTGGTAGAGCAACCGCCTTTTAAGCGGTTGGTCATGGGTTCGAGTCCCATTGCGCACATTATATATTTTATTTGTAGATAGCGCAATGGTAGCGTATCTGGTTTGGGACCAGGGGGTTATGGGTTCAAGTCCCATTCTACAGAAAAGAGGGTGCATAGGTTAATGGTAAACTACTGGGCTCATTATCCAGAGATGTAGGTTCGATTCCTACTGCACTCAATTTTAATAAACATTATGAATTTTAATAAGAAGTAGACTTATTATGTATTCTGGTAGCTCACTGGTAGAGCATTGGTCTGAAAAACCTTGTGAGGTGGTTCAATTCCACTCCGGAACAATAATAGGATTTTACTTTTAGGTTATATATTTATAATAATAATAAACCATATTTATAGATGGGTTTGATTCTGGCTTGGAGTGAATGCTACCTTTTAGAATATGCATTACACATGCAAGTTAATAAAATGAAATAAAAGAACGTAAATATTAATAAATATAAATTTTTTTAATTTTATAGCGAACGGGTGCAGAGGATACGTTGAGTTTTGCCTAAATGTAAAATGGTTTATAGTTTAATGAGAGTTAAATGAATACCTAAAGCAATATATAAAGCACATTTAGATAATCACGTAGAGTATTAATGGTAGTTGGTGTGGTAAAAGCATACCAAGCCAGACATGCTTTGCTGAATCTGAGAGGATGAACAGCCACATGAGAATTGAGAACGGTCTCAACTTCGATTGAAGGCAGCAGTGTGGAATAGTGGGCAATAGACTAAACGTTTGACCCCGCAATATTCATGGAGTGATGAAGGTGTGAATTGTAAAACTCTTACTTGAATAAGTATAATGAATGTCATTCAAGGTTAGCACCGGCTAATTCTCGTGCCAGCCGCCGCGGTAATACGGGTGGTGCAAGTGTTATTCCTATTTACTGGGTGTAAAGGGTGTGTAGATGGTATGAAAAGGTTTAAATTAACATGAAATTGTTTTTATACTTTTCTTCTAGAATTTATAGGACAATAGTGGAACTTCATGCATTAGAGTTAAAATTCATTTTAAAACTTGAAGGAACACCGAGGGTAAATACAACTATTGATTATAAATTGACATTGAGACACGAAAGGATGAGGAGCAAATGGGATTAGATACCCCAGTAGTTCATCCTGTCAACTATGGATGTTCCATATTTTAGTATTAATATAATATGGCAGCTAACGCATAAACATCCCACCTGGGAACTATGATCGCAAGATTGAAACCTAAAGAAACTGACGGAGACTAGTTACAAGCGGTGGAGCATGTGGTTTAATTTGATAAATCGCAAGAAATCTTACCAGTTTTTGTCATCATATTTATATAGTGATTATTATTTATAATAACATTATATTTATTTTACTTTTTGTAAAATAAAATGTATTTTTTATATATAGATTATTTTATATTAATTATATGTTAGATATGACAGGTGCTGCATGGTTGTCGTAGGTCCGTGTTGCGAAATGTTAGATTAGCGTCAATAACGGACAAAACCCCAGATCATCTAGTTAGTTAATTTTTAAATTATATTTTTTCTAGAGAGATTTCCTATAATAATAACGGAGGAAGTTTGGGAGGACGTCAAATCATTACGGCCTTTATAGATTGGGCTACACATGTGCTACAATGGTAAATACAAAAAGACACATGAATGTAAATTATAGTGAAACTTAAAAAATTATCTAAGTTCGGATTATTTCCTGAAACTCGGAAACATGAATTGGATGGAATCGCTAGTAATCATAGATAAGTTTGCTATGGTGAATTCGTACCCTAGTCTTGTACATACCGCCCGTCACGTCTCAAAAACTACTGGTTCTCCATGGCTATCTGACTTGTATTATGTAAAATCAAAATTGAATAATATTAGTAGATGACTAAGGGATTGGGAGGGATTGAAATGAAGTCGTAACATGGTAGTGGTAGGGGAACCTGCTGCTGGAGTAATATTTATAAAAGAAATAATTGATTGAGTATGATATATGTTAATTAAACTGTTTTTATTTTTTTATAAAAAAATAAATCCGATATTGGTAATTCTTAATCCATTTATCATTAATTATTTTGTTTCGAGTAGCTCAGTGGTAGAGCGAGCGACTGTTAATCGCTAGGTCGTGGGTTCAAAGCCCACCTCGAACTACTATCTATTGTTTTTTGTTTATTTGTATTTTATTAGTAATTAGATAATCATTAATTTTCTATTAAAAAATTTATAATATTTTTGGCTGGTAACTCAGGGGTAGAGTGTTGGTTTGTCATACCAAAAGTCGCGAGTTCAAATCTCGTCCAGCTCATATATTTAATTTATGTTATTTTTCTTTATTTATTATTTGTATCTTTATTTACTTATTTGTATTTTTATTTGTAGGTTTTTTAGAAAATTAATGTATTATTAACGGATTTCTAGGCATTTAGTTAATATATGATTAAGTCAGTAAGTAGTTTTAATATCTATTAGTTAGGCAAAAACTATATTTATATTATTTATAAAGTGAATTGAATCATCTTAGTAACTTTAAAAGAAATGTAAACAGATTATAATAGTAGTGGCGAATGAATTTATATAAGATTAATTAGGATTAATATAAATAATAAATAAATTGGATATATTTTACATAATTGAGTAAAAGTCTCATGTTATTTATACTTTATATAAAATAATAAAAGTAAAATGAAATAGTTATTTTATTTGAAATAATAAGTGGTACCACCTTCAAAATCTAAAAATACTAAATGATCTATAGTGAAAAGTACTGCGAGGGAATGATGAAAAGATTGTTTGAAAACATATGAAAAGATTTCATGAAATTGATAATATATAAGCATTTTTAGTTTTAGTTTAATCTAAAATGAAATTATACCTTTTGCATAATGAGGAAACGAGTATATAAAAATAGTAAATAGTTAATATATATATAAGTAGATATTAAATTATTTTTATATGACCCGAAGCCAAGTGATCTATTTATGATCAGGTATTAAATGACCGAACCCGTGTATGTGCAATATACTGGGATGAATTGTGAATAGGGGTGAAAGGCCAATCAAACTTGGAATAGCTGGTTTTCTGCGAAATCTATTCAGGTAGAGTTTTTTATGTATAAATAATGTGTTAAAGGACGATTTATATGATGGGAGTGAATAACTTTACTGAGTATAGATAAGCTTTGAATAATTTATTTTAGTTTTATAAAAAAATCGGACAGTGTATGATAAGGTACATAGTCAAAAGAGAAACAGCTCTAATTGTAAATTAAGGTCTTTAATTAAGTATTTAGTGAAAAATTGCTAATATTTCTAGTATTGTTCTCAGGATGTGGTCTTGGAAGCAGACATCTTCTAAGGAAAGCGTAAATGCTCACTGAGATAAGAAATAATGGTTCTAAATGTAAAGAGACTTAAATATTTAACCGAAATTACAATAGTAAGGTAGCAGAATGTTCTGTATTTTGTTGATATTTATTATTAGATTATAAATGAAGAACTCAGAATTAACTATGTTCGCCATAAGTAACGTGAAATAGACATGAGAAATGCTATCGCTGTAAATCTAAGGGTTTATGTTAAAGGATTATCCTAACATATTTAGTCGGTTTCTAAAAAAAAAGTTAATTCTTTTTTTGATGATTATATTAAATAAATCCTATTATTATTATTGTTATTTTTTAAATATAATATTATATAAAAAGTAAGTAGTATTATGTTTAAAATAAAATCAGGAAAAATAAATAATATTAAGTGTATATGTTTTAAATAGTTAGACCGTACTTAATCTGACACAAGTAGATGAGTAGAGTATACTAAAGCGATTAAGGTAATAGTATCGAAGGAACTCGGCAAAATGACTTCGTAACTTCGGGAGAAGGAGTATTATTTATAGTAGTAAGTAAATATAAATAATGTAACAGAGCAGGAAGAAGCAACTGTTTACCAAAAACACAGGATTCTGCATAAATTGTAAAAGAATGTATTGAATCTGACACCTGTCCGGTGCTGATACTGGAAATAAAAAAATTAATGTTTTTTTTACAACACTCAGTAAACGACGGCCCTATTTTGAGGGTCTTAATAGTAGCGAAATTCCTTGTCATTTAATTGATGACGTGCATGAATGGTGTAATGACTTCTTTACTGTCTCCGATACTAACTTAGTGAAATTGAAGGTTCTGTGCAAATGCAGAGTACTAACAGCTAGACGAAAAGACCCCATGAACCTTTACTATATTCATATTTTTATTATTACTAATTACTGTGTAGGATATTTAAGAGAATTATAGTTTAACCTCTGTATAAATTAGAATTCATATTTATGTTAAATATAGTATTCAGTTATTAATATAGTTATTAAATTTAATAACTATATTAATAATTATATATATATGTTTTATTTTTTTATTATTCATTCTTGTAATATTATTCTTTAATTACTATAATATTATAGTATAAATTATTTTTATAGAATATGAGTGGTAGTTTTACTGGGGCGGTGGTCACCGAAATTGTAACGGTGATGTACATAAGGTAATTTTCATCAGTTTTAGACATTGATTGAGTGTTTAATGGCTTAAATTTACTTGATAAAAAGATAGACATCTCTTTTTAAAATATAATATTTGTCATAGTGATCCGATCATTCTGTGTGGAAAGATGATCGCTAATCGGATAAAAGGTACTCTGGGGATAACAGGCTTATAATCTCCAAGAGTTCGTATCGACGGGATTGTTTGGCACCTCGATGTCGGCTTGTCACATCCTGGAGCTGTAAGTGGTTCCAAGGGTTCAGCTGTTCGCTGATGAAAGTGGCACATGAGCTGGGTTCAGAACGTTGTGAAACAGTTCGGTTGCTATCTACTGTTAGATAAAGAAAATAAGATCCAACTGTGAGCTAGTACGAAAGGACTGAAACCAGCATACCTCTGATGTACCCATTATTTTCTATAAGTAGGTGGGGCAGTTAAGTATGTGATAATAATTGCTGAATTCATATAGGATAAGAAGTATCTGGTCTTTTTTTTCTATTTTTATATGAAGAGTGTTTAGTTCTAAAATATTATATTTTAGTTTATTTTGATTTATATATCATTTTATTTTTAAATATATATTTACTCTTATATTTTTTCTATTATTATAATTACTACAGCAATATAAGTTTAATTCAATATTGATCGCTCTTATACTAATATTATTTATATATACTTATACACAGATAAATGGTTGAATCTATTATTAATATTTATTATTTAGTTTTACAAAATGTAATTAACAGTATTTATTATATAGTGGGTTACATTTGGCATATTGGTATTTATTTAGCATTTTTTATTTTTTTATTATTGACTATTGCATTAACTACATTATTAGAACGTAAGGTAATGGGTAGTGTACAACGTAGAAGAGGACCTAATGTGGCAGGTTTATTTGGTTTTTTACAACCAATTGCAGATGGTCTTAAGTTATTTTTAAAAGAAATAATAATACCTACAAATTCTAATGTATTTTTATTTTTAATTGCTCCTGTATTTACATTATTTAGTAGTATTTTACTATGGTTAGTTATACCATTTAATAAAACAATAGCATTATTAGATACACCACATTCAATGTTGTATTTACTTGCAATTTCATCTCTTGCAGTGTATGGTATTATTTTTTCAGGATGGTCCTCAAATAGTAAATATGCATTTTTAGGTGGTTTAAGATCATCAGCACAAATGATTTCTTATGAAGTTAGTATTTCTTTTGTATGGTTAGTTATTGCATTGTTAGGTGAATCATTAAATTTATGTGACATTATTAAAAAACAAGAAGAAACTACTTGGTTTATTATTCCTACTTTACCATTATATATTATTTTTTTTATTATTGTGCTTGCTGAAACAAATAGAGCACCATTTGATTTACCTGAAGCAGAAGCAGAGTTAGTAGCAGGTTATAATGTAGAGTATTCATCTATTGCATTTGCTTTATTTTTTCTTGGTGAATATGCGAATATGGCATTAATGAGTTCACTTTTAACAATTTTTTTTTTGGGTGGATGGTTGCCTATTTTTTTTCTACCTATTTCTCCATATTTATGGTTTGGTTTAAAAGTAACTCTTCATTTAGTTATTTTTATTTGGGTTCGAGCTACATTACCAAGATATAGATATGATCAGTTAATGAAGTTAGGTTGGAAAAAAATAATGCCTTTGACTGTTATTTTTATGCTTTTTAGTATAGTTGGTATATTTTTTATTAAGTCATATATAGTTATATTATTTTCATTAGATATATCAATTAGTTTATTTTTTTTTAAATGTATTATTTTTATTAGTTTATTTTATACTATAAGTTATTTTTTTATGATGTGTAGAGACGTTTTTTTATTTATAAATAATTATCTTTTTACAAAAAATAATGGTAGTTAATAATATGTTATTTTTAAATTTTACAACATCTAATTTTATATATTCTGATGAGTATCATCATAATCTTGTGTTATTAATGAATCAACTTAATTTAGATATTATTGATAAAACATTTTTATCTGATAGTTATTTATTTCATAAATTAGTTGGTTTATGTACAAAAAAGGGTAATCGTAGTATGGCAAATAAACAAGTGTATAGTGCCTTTTATCTAATTAAGCAATTTTTTAGAGTTAGTGCTTCTATTTTTTTAAAAAAAGCAATATTACAGGTACAAACATTTATTTTTTTAAATAAAATACCACGAGGTAGAAAAATACGTATTTTTCCAAGAATACTTCCAATGGAAACTCGTATTTTTAATGCACTTCGTATAATAGTGAAAGAAGCATTTGATAATAGTAAATCATATCAATTTTTTTATATTTCTTTAGCTAACTCTATTATTGAAAATAGTATGCCGAATAATAAATATCAACAAAAAACAAAAGATATTACTGCTTTGGCTGAATTAAATAAAAGAAGTATTAGAATAATAAAAAAAAGTGCACGTAAAATAGTAACTAAAATAAAGAGAAAAGAAAGATTTAAGTTATTTAAAAAAATACAAACTAAAAAATGATATTTATAAATAATAAGCCTATTAATGTTATTAATTGGGATTATACTATTTTACAGATGAGTGAGATTATGGGTATTAGTATACCTCGTTTTTGTTATCATGAATCTTTAAGTATTGCAGGTAATTGTAGAATGTGTATGGTAGAAGTACAAAAAACAATAAAACCAGTAATTGCATGTGCAACAAGTATTAGTAAAGATATGGTTATTTTTACTAATACAGAATTAGTAAAAATAGCTAGAGAGAATGTGTTAGAATTATTATTAATTAATCATCCATTAGATTGTCCTATATGTGATCAAGGTGGTGAATGTGATTTACAAGATGAAGCACTTATATATGGTACTGATAGAGGTCGTTTTATTGAAAATAAACGTTCTGTTGAAGATAAAGAATTGGGACCTATAATTAAAACTATAATGACAAGGTGTATTCATTGTACAAGATGTATTAGATATGCAGAAGAGGTAGCTGGTGTACCAATACTTGGAACAATGGGTAGAGGTGGTGATACTGAAATAGGTACTTATGTAACTCAATTATTTAATAGTGAAGTTACTGGAAATATTATAGATTTATGTCCAGTAGGAGCATTAACATCTAAACCATATGCTTATAGAGCACGTTCTTGGGAATTACAAAGTACAGAAGCTTTTGATATTTTTGACAGTTTAGTTAGTTTTATTAGAATTGATATTAAAGGTAATGAAATAATGAGAGTTTTACCGAGAAGAAATGATTATGTTAATAAAGAGTGGATTACTGATAAAGTTCGTTTTTTTTATGAAGGAGCTAAGTTAAATAGATTAATGTTTCCGATAATTAGACATAATAAAACACATTTAATTACATGTAGTAGTATTTTTGCATATAATTATTTTATTAGTATGTATAATAATTCATGTAGTAATATTAATTCTAATTTTATTTCTATAATAAATGATAATATTGATTTACTAGATAGTTTATATTATATTAAATTAATGGATTTATTTAATATAAATAATTATAGTTGTACTTATAATAATAAATTAATATCTTCTGATTTTAGAAATAATTGGTTATTAAATAATACAATCAATACATTTGTTAATAGTAAGTGTATTATTTTCATTAATGTTAATTTGAAATTAGAAAATGCTGTACTTAATACATTATTATTTAATGCTATTTATAATAATGAACAAAATAATCAGAATATTTATTATGTAGGTAGTTATTTTAAAAATACATTTAATATAATACATATAGGTATTACTAGTACTACATTATTTAATATACAACAAGGTAAACATTTTTTTTCATTTGTACTTTGCACTTGTGATGTATTATTTGTTGATAGTAATATTAATTCATTATTTGTTTTTAGTATTAATTGTTATATTAATACGTTTATGAAATATACTAAATATAGTATTAGTAATTCTTTTATTGCCAGTACAAGTGGTATTTTAAATAATTTGGAATTAGGTATTTCATATTTATCATATGAAAATAAATGTTATGATCTTTTATATATAATAGGAGATGATATAAGTATTAATATACCACAGTCTAATTATATTATTTACTCAGGCCATCATATACCTGATAATTTATTTTATGATTTATATTTACCTACTAATTGTTTTTTTGAAATATATAATAATAATAATATTTCATATTGGTTAAGTTGTACATATAATATTAATAAATATTCAGATAAGTTAATTAATGCACCTGGTGATTCTATTGATAACATTACATTATTTAAAATTCTTACAAATTTATATAATAATAATTATTATTTAAATTCTGAGATATTATCTAATATAGATATGTATTTCTGTAATATTCAATTAGATAATATTTTATATAATAACTTAGATACTAGTAGTTATTATCAATATATTAATATTACAAATTGGTGGGATAGTCATATATTTTACCTATCAGATAAATATTCAAAAAATAATTATGTAATGTATTCTTCATATAATAATATTGTAAATAATTATTTATAATATTGTTTTGTTTCAATAAATTTATAAATTTTACCAGTTTTTGGCTTTTTTATTATTAATTTAACTAGTGATTAATGAATTTAGATTTTTTATTAAATAATAAACAGAAATATTTCAGTGATTTATTATATTGGGAAAAATATGTTAAATTAGATACTCAATTTGTTCGTGATAGAAGACATTATCATTATTATAATGAAATACCTTATACACGATGGCCTACATATATTTGTATTTCTTTATTTTATGTGATGTTTTATGGTGTACTTGCTTTTAATAAATATGAATATACTACTATTCTTTCTGTTTCATCTTTAATTACTATGATTTTTTGGGTAGCTATGTGGTTTATTGATTTAATAAATGAATCTCTAATATTTGGTAAATACAATAGAAAGTTACGTAGTGTTATTGTAGCAGGTTTTATGATATTTCTTACAAGTGAAGTTTTATTATTTGGAGGATTTTTTTGGGCATTTTTTGATAGATTTTTTCATGTATCTGCAATTACAGGTGGTTCATCTATACCAATTGGATTAGAAGTTTTAGTATGGTATAAAAAACCATTATACGCTACATTAATATTACTTTTTTCTGCTATTGTGTTTAATGGTGCTAGTTATTGCATGAAGTGGGGAAGTTGGACTTATGCAGTAGCATATAGTGCATTTGGTTTATTTTTAGGATATATATTTTTATTTATACAAGTGAGTGAATACAAACATTTAGCTTTTAGTATGAGTGATGGTGTATATGGTTCTTGTTTTTATTTATTAACAGGATTTCATGGTTTTCATGTACTTGTTGGTATGATTTTTTTAAATATACAACATGAACGATTAGTCTCTTGGCATTTTTCAAGAGAAAGACATTTAGGATATTCACTTGCTATGATATATTGGCATTTTGTTGATATTATTTGGATTTTTTTATTTTTTTTTGTTTATGTTTTTAATAATATAGGATTTCAATATTATTTTGCTATATAATGTTTTTATTTTTTTATATATGTGCAATTGTAAGTAGTGTATTAATGATTATTAGTGCAAATCCTATTAATGCGGTATTATTTTTAATAAGTTCTTTTATTTCTATTGCTATGATTTTTTTGATATGGAATATTGAATTTTTTGCTCTTATATTTATTATTATTTATGTAGGAGCTATAGCTGTTTTATTTTTATTTATAGTTATGATGATAAATATTAAAAAGATAGAAAAGGATAATACCACTTATTTAACTATTGGTAGTATTATTTTTATTATTTTTTTTTTTCAATTATTAGTTATTATTTATAATTTCGCTTATGAAAATAATAATATCATAAATAGTAGTAATACATTTCAATATTACTTTGTTAATAATTTAGATGAAGTTTCAAGAATTAACATACTTAGAGATATTGGTATCATTTTATTTTATATACGTCCTGTTTTATTAATATTAGCAGGATTAATACTTTTAATAGCTATGATTGCTAGTATATATTTAACTAATCAAAAAAGAGGTTTTTCTATGAAAAAACAATTTAATCAGTTATCACGGCAACATCAAATTATTAATGTAATTATAAATGAATCCACGTAAATTAAAAAAAAAGTTAGTATCATATATTAAGTTTAAAGAATTAGCAAAATCTATCAAATTAGTAGCATTATCCCAGTTAAATAATTTGAAAAAAAAGATTAGTTCACGTGGTATTCCATTAAGTAGTGTAATACCATTTTTTGATAATAATAATAATCAAGAATACTCAAAATGTCTTGTTGTTCCTATAGGGGTTGATAAAAGTTGTTGTGGACCGCATAATGGTAATGTTTTTAAGAAAACAGAGAAATTAATTGATTCATTACTAGATAGTAATAAGTCTGTTAGTTTATTTACTGTTGGTAATAGAACAAAGGATTATTTTAAAAAATATTATGCTAATTTATTTGTTACAAATGTATATAACACAGATAAAGAACCTTTATCACTAACAACAAGTTTTATTGTAGCTGAAAAAATTTTATCAAAAAATTATGATAGATTATTTTTTGTATTTAATAGGTATTATACACCATTTTCTCAAAAAACAACTTTATATGAAATAATTGGTTTAAGTTCTTTTTATAAAATTGTGTTACAATCTGAAAATAATATAAGTAATGATTATTATAGTTTTTTATTTAAATTAGATAGTAATACATTACAAGGTACATTAGATGATTTATATTTTCATAGCTTTTCTATGGTATTATTAGATGCTATGGAAGAGAATGAATATAGTAGTTTAGGAGCAAGAGTAACAGCTATGGATAATAGTACTACTAATGCTGCTAAAATGATTGATACCATGAGTTTATTATATAATAAAGCAAGACAAGCAAGTATAACTAATGAGTTAATTGAAATAGTATCAGCTGCAAATTTTGTATAATTAATGAATTTTATAACTTTTATTTTATTTTTAGTGTTTACAAGTACTTATACATTAAGTTATATTAGTGTTTTATATACAGAATCATTTGTATTATTTTTATCTTTTTTTACTATTTTTATATACGCCATAAATAATACTTCTTATAAAATCACTTATTCTAAGGATGATTTTAAATGGAATGAAATTATCTTATTTTATATTTCATTAAAAAATTGGAATAGATACATAATTAGAGATAGAAGTGTTAAAATATTTAATTTTTTAGATTTAGTTATTCAAATAAAAAAATATCAAATATTTTGGTTAAAAAAAAATATTGCTAAATTAGAAGTTAGAGATACTAATTATTTAAATAATTTAACTACTAAAAGATTAGATATATTAAAAATGTATAGAAAATCATCTATTAAATTAAATCCTATAAACTATTTTAGTTTTACCGGAGGACAATAAGAACAGTAATAATTTTTTTAAATAAATATATAACCGGTGGTATTAGTATATATGTAGCAGCAGGTATTATTGTAGGTACTTGTGTCACTTATTTTTTTTTAAAAAAAAATTGTTTTATTAGTATACTGGGTAATAAATAATACTATAGTTATTATAAATATATTTTTTTTGGTTTATAAAGCATTTTTTTTTATATAATGGTAGGTATGTAAATGTATAATAATTGTATTGCTTTTATATTATACATATATTAATAAGATTATTTTTTTTTATATATTAATGTTAAATGAATTTAAAATGATTGGTAGTGGATTAGCAACTATTGCATTAGCAGGAGTAGGTGTAGGTATTGGTTATATTTTTGGTAGTTTATTAGATGCAATTCCTAGAAATCCAAGTATAACAAGAGCTTTATTTAATTATGCCATTTTAGGTTTTGCATTAACTGAAGCAATTGCATTATTTACTATTATGATTGTATTTTTAATTTTATATTAATTAATGCCACAATTAGATTTATTAATATTTTCAACACAGTTATCTTTTGTTTTTTTATTTTTTTTTGGTTATTTTTTATTTATTAAAAATATTCTACCTTTAGTTAGTATGGAAATGAAATTTAAACAAGTTAAATTACTTAGTCATTTATTTTGGTTTAAACATAATTTAAATAAAACAATTTTTTTTAGACTACCTTTTGGTAAATTATTAGTAAAAACTAGAGGTATTTTGAATAGTATTGATTTTATTTTTTCAAAAAAACAAGTGTTTTTTGGAATATATCAACCTGATTTATTATTTTTAAAACAGAAAAGTAAAAGTAGTTTATAGTAAAAATGTTTTCTAAAATTAATAATTTTATATTTTTAGATTTTGCAGGTTCTAAATTATATTCTTACTTAATTAAATATCCTACTCCTATTAATTTTAATTATATGTGGAATTTTGGTAGTATGGCAGGTTTATTTTTAGTGATACAGATATTAAGTGGTTTTTTTTTAACAATGTTTTATGTACCTCATATTGATTATGCTTTTAATAGTATAGAACATATTATGAGAGATGTAAATTATGGATGGTTAATAAGATATATGCATTCTAATGGTGCATCTTTTTTTTTTTTTGTTATATACATACATATTTTAAAGGGGTTATACTATGGTTCTTATCAGTATCCAAGACATATTGTATGGTTTAGTGGTATTATCATATATATATTAATGATGGGTACAGCATTTCTTGGTTATGTATTACCATGGGGTCAAATGAGTTATTGGGCTGCTACTGTTATTACTAATATGGTAACTGTTATTCCATATGTAGGAAAAGATGTTGTATATTGGGTATGGGGAGGATATGCTATTAATAATGCTACATTAGCAAGATTTTTTAGTTTACACTATTTATTACCTTTTGTAATAGCAGTTCTTGCAGTATATCATATTTTTCAATTACATAAAATGGGTAGTGGTAATGAATTAGGTATTAAAACACATATATATAATAAAATATCATTTTTTCCTTATTTTGTTATTAAAGATATATTTGGTATTGTTATTTTACTTATATTATATAGTTTTTTTTTATTTTTTCTACCAGAAAAATTAGGACATAGTGATAATTACATTATGGCTAATCCATTAGTAACACCAAGTCATATTGTACCAGAATGGTATTTTTTACCATTTTATGGTATTTTAAGAAGTATTCTTGATAAAACATATGGTATTATTATAATGTTCGTATCAATGATTATTTTATTTTTTTTACCATTTTTAGATAAAAATATAATAAGAACTAAAACATTTAAATCTATTCATAGAATATTTTTTTGGATGTTTGTATTTAATTTTTTATTTTTAGGTTATCTTGGAAGTCAAGCACCAATTTCTCCGTATATAGAACTTGGTGTAATATGTTCCCATTTACATTTATTATACTTTACATTATTCTTACCTATCATTTCATTATTTGATTATTTAATACGATTTACTTATATAAAATAAATAATTTGTTATATTATTTTTATATTTTATGAAATATATAAATTTCATAGGATATTAATATGTTTTATATTTAATATTTTCATTAAAATACCTATAGTTAATAGTCATTTATAATAAATATATATATATAATTATGTACAGCAGTTTAGAATCTTTTAGTTTAATGGAAATTATGAGAGGTATGATTTATGTTATAAAAAATATATTTACGCGTAAAGTAACACTTAATTATCCTTTTGAAAAGGGATCTATTAGTTTAAGATTTAGGGGAGAACATGTATTAAGACGTTATATTAATGGAGAAGAAAGGTGTATTGCATGTAAATTATGTGAGGTAGTATGTCCAGCATTAGCTATTACTATTGATTCTAAAATGCAATTAAATAATAGTAGACAAACTACACGTTATGATATAGACATGACTAAATGTATTTTTTGTGGTTTATGTCAAGAAGCATGTCCTGTAGATGCAGTAGTGGAGGGTCCTAATTTTGAATATTCTACATTTACACATGATGAATTACTTTATGATAAAAAAAAATTACTTAATAATGGAGATAAATGGGAAACAGAAATTTTTTCTAATTTAAATAAAGAAACATTATATAGATAGGTTGTGTATTATATAGGTTATTTAAATAATTATTATTATTCAGGATATAGTAGTTTTTTTTATTATGCTATTATTTCATTTGTCATATGTAATATTATATTATTATTATGTTATATATTATCAGGTAATAATTTATATTATGAAAAGTCATCAGGATATGAATGTGGTTTTGATCCTTTTAGTGATGCACGTGAACCTTTTTATGTAAAATTTTATTTAATTGCTATTTTATTTATTATTTTTGATGTTGAAATAATTTATTTTTTTCCATTTATTTTTTCAATTGTGCAAATATCATATATAGGATTATTTGTAATGTATATTTTTTTAGTAATATTAGGTATAGGTTTTATGTATGAATGGAAAAAAGGTAGTTTAGATTGGGAATAAATGATAATTGCAATATTACTATCTGTTACTTTATTTATTATTGGTATTTCAGGTATTTTATTAAGTAGAAAAAATACAATATTAATAATTATGTGTTTAGAATTATTATTATTAGCTTGTAATTTAAATTATATACTTTTTTCTATTTATTTAGATGATATTATAGGTCAAATATTTGCATTATTAATATTATCAGTTGGTGCTAGTGAATCAGCTATTGGATTAGCATTAATTATAACATATTATAGAACGTACAAATATGTTTAATGTATTTATTACCTATTTATTTAACACTTATTAGTTTTTTATTGAGTTTTTTTTTAGGTAGATTATTTAATAATTATTATGTAGGTTTATTAAATAGTATATGTGTTTTTATTAGTTTTATTTTTAGTTTATTTATTTTTTATGAAATAGCTATATGTCAATCTACCGTTATTATAAATTGTGGTGAATGGATTACTATTGGTATACTTGAAGTTAAATGGTTATTTTTTTATGATAGTTTAACAGCTACTATGTTAATTGTCATTCTAAGTATATCAACATGTGCTCATTTTTATAGTATTGAATATATGTTATCAGATCCAAATCAAATTAAATTTATGAGTTATTTAACATTGTTTACATTTTTTATGTTATTATTAGTTACATCAAGTAATTTTATTATATTATTTGTTGGATGGGAAGGTGTTGGTATTTGTAGTTATTTACTTATTAATTTTTGGCATACACGAATTGGTGCAAATAAATCAGCTATTATGGCAATGTTTGTTAATAAAATAGGTGATATTAGCATGTTATTAGCTATTTCTTTTATATATTTAACATTTCATAGTTTTGATATTTCTATTTTTTTATTAACATTATCTACATTCATGCTTGAATTTTCCGATAGTATGTATATTTATTATTTTTACAAAATGTTTTATATAAATATTTATACAAGTGATTATTTAAATGTAGATTATTTATATTTTTTATTTAATTGTATAGGTATTTTTTTTATAATAGGTGCAGTTGGTAAATCAGCACAATTAGGTTTACATACATGGTTACCTGAAGCAATGGAAGGGCCAACACCAGTAAGTTCTTTAATACATGCTGCTACAATGGTAACTGCTGGTATTTTTTTAATAATAAGAACAAATGCATTGTTTCAAATATCAAGTAATTTATTAATTATTATTATTGCATTAGGTAGTTTAACAGCATTTGTTGGTGCATCTATTGGAATATTTCAATTAGATATAAAAAAGATTATAGCATATTCTACATGTAGTCAGTTAGGTTATATGTTTCTTTCATGTGGTTTATATGGTTATAATTTTAGTATATATCATTTAGTGAATCATGCTTTTTTTAAAGCATTATTATTTTTAGTAGCAGGTTATATAATACATGCTGTTAGTAATGAACAGGATATAAGAAAATTTGGTGGTTTATTAGTGATATTACCATTTTCTAATATTGGTTTATTAATTGGTAGTTTATCTTTATTAGGATTTCCTTTTTTCTCAGGATTTTTTTCAAAAGAAAAAATAATAGAATTATATTATAATGTTATATATGTGAATAGTAGTATTATTAATATAAATTATTTATTATTTTTTCAATTATTAACTAATATAGCAGTTATTTTTACTATTTTATATAGTATTAAGGTATTAGTTTATGTTTATTATTATAATTTTCAAAATAATAAAAAAGCTTTAGTGTCAGTACATTATTCCTCAATATATACGGTATTACCTTTATTTTTACTAAGTATATTAAGTATTATTAGTGGATATTTACTTGAAGATATGATGGTTGGTATTTCAACTGAATTATGGAATACATCAATATTACATATTTTACCAACATCAAATATACGTACAAATGCAAATATTAATTATTTTGAATTTAATTTATTAAGTAGTAAATTACCTATTTATTCCATTATATATTTATGCATGCTTTTTGTCTTTTTATTTTATAATAAAAAACATTTATTATATTATATTAAGATATATTCATTATTATTCAATAATATATATCTATATTTAAATAAAAAATATATATTTATTAATAAAAATATATATTATATTATAATTGATTTTTTTTATAATTTATCATATAAATCTATGTATAGTTTATTTGATAAGGGTATTATTGAGTGGTTAGGACCATATGGTTTATCATATAATATTAATAGAATTATTATTTCTAATTCACGTAATCAGACAGGGTTAGTATATCATTATTTTGGTTTAATGGTTTTAAGTATAATAATATTTATTATTTATTTATTGAATTTATTATAATGTTTGTTATTAATATATTATTAACAATTTTTTTATTTATATTTGTATTAATTAATATTATGTGGGTTATTTTTGATCCTATATATGGTATGTATCAATTTAATTATTTTTTTTCTATTTCAGATATATATATACGATTTGGTATAGATGCATTATCTTTTTTTTTTATATATTTGACAGCACTATTAATACCATTATGTATATTATTTACATCAATCTCAAGATTTACTATTAGTAATAAAATTAATAATATATTATTAATTTTTGCAGTAGGTTTATTATTATTTATTGTATTTTATTCTTTGGATATATTATTATTTTATATTAGTTTTGAAGCTATATTAGTTCCTTTTTTTATTTATATTGGAATTGCTGGGTATAGAGTAAGGCGTATACATGCTGCATATTTATTTTTTTTTTATACATTAGTAGGTAGTTTTTTCACTTTAATTTCTATTTTTTTTATTTTTTTAGAAGTAGGTTCAACTGACATAGAAGTTATTTTTAATGCAGAATTTAAAAATAATAAATCATATTTGTTATGGATTTCTTTATTTATTACGTTTGCAATAAAAGTACCTATGTTTCCATTTCATATATGGTTACCTGAAGCTCATGTAGAAGCTCCCACAGAAGGTAGTGTGTTACTTGCTGGTTTATTATTAAAATTAGGAACATATGGTTTTTTAAGATATCTTTTTCCATTATTTGGTTTTTTAAATTATTATTTTTCATCATTCGTTATTATGTTAGCTAGTATTGGTATTGTTTATACTAGTTTTAGTACGTTAAGACAAATAGATATAAAACGTATCATTGCATATTCTTCTATTTCACATATGAATATGTGTATATTAGGTTTATTTAGTTACAATGAAGTTTCTTTTATTGGTAGTATTTTTTTAATGATAGGACATGGTATTGTATCAGGTGGATTATTTTTTATAATTGGTATGATTTATAATAGATTTCAAACTAAAATAATCCATTATTTTAGTGGTGTTATTTATTATATGCCAATATTAAGTTTTTTTTTCTTTATGTTTACATTAGGTAATATAGGAATGCCAGGTACCAGTAATTTTGTAGGTGAATTATTGATATTAACAGGTATTGTTTATACACAATATTATAGTGCATTTATATCTGCCTCTTTTGGTATTTTTTTATGTACTGTTTATTCTATGTGGATGTATAATAAAATAATATTTTTATTACCTAAGTATAGTTATATAATAGTAACTGATTTATTTATATTTGAAATAGTTTTATTAACACCATTAGTTATATTAATGTTGATACTTGGAATATTTCCTAATATAATCAATCAATATCTTTCTTATTCTGTTATATTTCATTATTTTAGTCTAATTAGTTTATAGGTTATTTATAATATATAAACTAGATATATACATACATATTTTTTTGTAATTAATATTATTAATTGTAGTATAAAATGATGATTTATTTTAATAACTTAATTTAAAGTTTGAAATATATAAATTTCACAATGTAACTATAATGTTACTTATTTAATAGTGTAAAAAAATTTTATATTTGTTTTAAATGGCAGTACCTAAGCATAGAGTAACATTGACACGTAGCAAATTAAGATCTAGTACAAATAAATGTTTTTGTAATAGATCTATTAGATTTAATGAATTTAGTATTAATAATAAAATAAAAAAAAATGATTTAGCTTTACTATTTTATGTACGTAGTACATTATCAACTAAATTGAGATGTTTTAAATAAGAATGTTATCTATATATTCATATATTTTTTCTGATATATATTTTTTTGTAAGTTTTTTTATATTATTTGCAATAGGTATTTTTTTTAATTTAAAGAAAACATATTTTTTTTCTAATATATATAAATTATCTTGTTTATTTATATTTATTTCAATTATAAATATTTTTATTATTGATAGTCAGTATAATATTTTTAGTTTAAATAGTTATGATATTATAAAAAATGACGCAGATATATTAGTAAAGTGGATATTATTATTGTTTACATTATTATTTTTATGCTATTCATATATATATATAAAAAAAATAAAGTTACATTTATTTGAATATACACTTACCATATATTTTACAATTTTTAGTTTTAGTTTATTTATTTCTACGGTTGATTTATTAAGTTTTTACTTATTATTAGAAATACAAAGTTTATGCTTTTACATGTTAACTGCATTTAATAAAAATAATCAATATTCTGTTGAGTCAGGTTTAAAATATTTTATATTAAGTTCTTTTTCATCAGTATGTTTATTATATGGTTTTTCATTTATATATGGTATTACAGGATCTTTAAATTTTTATGATATTTATTTATTTTTTTCTTATAGTAATATAAATAATTATTTAAATAATACTTACTATATGGCTTGTTTTTTTATATTTGTAGCTTTTTTATTTAAATTATATATAGCACCATTTCATATATGGGTTGGTGATATTTATCAAGGATCCCCATCAATTACAACTGCTTTTTTTGCGAGTATTACATCTTTTCCATTATTTTATGTTTTTATTAAATATTGGTCAAGTATTTTTTATTGGTTACAACCAACATTTATATATTTTATTTGTATATTAAGTATTACTTCTATGTTATTAGGATTATTCAGTGCATTATTTCAGAAGAAAATAAAAAGATTAGTTGCTTTTAGTAGTGTTAGTAATATTGGTTATTTATTAATATCATTTATACAAGATAGCGCACAATCATATGCATATAGTATAATATATTTTATTATGTATATGATTAATATTACTGGCTTATTTGCTGTTTTTTTAAATTTATATACTTTAAAAAAACATTATTTTATTGAAAGATTAACATTATTATGTGGTTTATTTATAAAAAATAAAATACTTGCAATGTGTATTATTATTTTATTTTTTACATCTGCAGGTGTTCCTCCTTTTCCTTTATTTTTAACGAAAATATTAATTATTACAGGTTTATCTTATAATATATTTTCATTATTATTATTTATATTGGTTTTCTCTGCAATTTTAAGTAGTTATTATTATCTACGTATTATTAAAAATATTAGTTTTAATAATAATAGTACATGGGTTACATTTGGTAATATTAATTATATTAGTACACTTATTATAATTAATATTATATTAATTAATATATTTTTTTTTTATAGTGGTTCTTTATTATTATTAATAAGTGATTATATAGTAATAAGTATATTGTAGTTTTTTACTAATTATAGTAATATTATGTTTTTGTCTATAATAAATATTTGTTTGTTTAGTATAACTTATATATTTACATAATAAATAATATATAAATATATAGTATGTGTATAATGTTTACAAATCCATTTGAACAATTTATAGTACAATTAAGATATATAGTAAGTAAAAATTACTCTATGGGTTTTCCTATGATTAATAATGCAATATATATAACAGATACTACAATTATTAGTAGTTTTATTGTTATATTAAATTATGTATTTTATTTATTATTATCATTTCGTAAAAAAAAATTAACTAAAAGTTTTTTATTAAATATTTTTAAATTATTATATAGTTTTATGTATAATTTAATAAATACATATTTACCTAAAGAAGGTAAAAAATATTTTCCTTTTTTTATGTATTTATTTATATTCATATGTATAAGTAATTTAATTGGTATTTTACCATATGCATTTACAATAACAAGTCACTTATCTATTACTTTTACATTAAGTTTTATAGTATGGTATGCATGTGTTATGGTTGGATTTGCTGAAAATGGTTTAAGATTTTTATCTGTTTTTTTTGCAAGAGGTATACCTTTTGTATTATTACCATTTTTAGTAGCAATTGAGTTAATTAGTTATATTTTTAGATCTGTTAGTCTTGCATCACGGTTATTTGCAAATATAGTAGCAGGACATATTTTATTAGATACATTAGCTATTTTTTTACATAAAATGATTTACCCAAGTGTAATTACATTTAAGAAAATAATTATTTTTATAATACCTTTTATAATGAGTATTGTTTTAATTTTATTTGAATGTGTTGTTGCATTATTACAGGGTTATATTTTTGTTGTATTATCTTGTATATATTTTAAAGATACATATTCTGCACAAAATCACTAATGAGTATAATTAATAGATATTATAATATATTAATAATGTTTATTATGTATGTTATTCTTATACCTACTGCTTTATTTACTATAGGTATATATAATAAATTTATAACAACATACCAAGTATCTGATGTTGTACTTAATTTCTCTTTAATAGTTATTAATTTAATAGTACTATTATCAGTTCCATATTTATTTAATAAAAATTCATATCAAATTGCTATTGACATAAAAAATAAAATAGAGTTTTTTATGGTTAGTACTTTATTTTTTATATTTTTTTTTTCATTATTATTACTTTATACAGATATATTAGTAGGTAATATGTTATTTCATAGCGATGTATTTAATTTGTATAATATAGTATTTCATATTATAGATAAGTTAACAGTATTTAATAATTATGATATTATTGGTAGAGTTACTAATATTATACTTATTATTATATATAGTATTATATTATCTTTTGTTATATGTATAATAAGATGGTTTAATTTTAATACAAAAGAATTTAGAATTAGAGTATTAGAAAGATGGGTATGGACAACAAATCATAAAAGAATAGGTATTTTATATATTTATTTTGGTATATTTAATGGTTTTCTTGCTATTTTATTATCTATGGTTATGCGATTAGAATTAACATTTCCAGGAGATCAAGTATTATTTGGGGAATACCAATTTTATAATATGATTACTACAATGCACGGTATTTTAATGTTGTCTGTAGTAGTTATGCCTATTTTATTTGGTGGATTTGGTAATTATTTTGCTCCCATATTAATAGGGGCACCTGATATGGCATTTCCAAGATTAAATAATTTTAGTTTTTGGATGTTACCACCATCTACATTATTAGCAGTAATTGCAACATTTGTAGATGGAGGTCCTGGTACTGGATGGACATTATATCCACCTTTATCTAGTTTACAAAGTCATTCAGGATTATCTATTGATTTTTTAATATTAAGTTTTCATTTAGCAGGTACATCTAGTATTATAGCAGGTATTAATTTTATCCGTACTATTATGTATTTTAAATCAGAATCTATGTATATGAAAGATGTACCATTATTTGCATGGTCAATTTTAGTTACCAGTTTTTTAGTAGTATTAGCAATGCCTGTATTAGCAGCAGCTATTACATTATTATTGTTTGATAGAAATTTTAATACTAGTTTTTATGATCCATCAGGAGGTGGAGATCTAGTACTTTACCAACATTTATTTTGGTTTTTTGGACATCCAGAAGTATATATTTTAGTAGTTCCTGGTTTTGGTATTGTTAGCCATGTAGTGGCTACATTTTCACAAAAAAGAATATTTGGACAAATTCCAATGATTGCAGCAATGATATTAATAGGTGTAATTGGTTTTATTGTATGGGCACATCATATGTATACAAGTGGAATAGATACAAATACTAAAGCATATTTTACTAGTGCTACAATGGTAATAGCTATACCTACAGGTATTAAAATATTTAATTGGTTAGCTACTATGTGGGGTGGTAGTATTTATTTTTATACACCTATGTTATTTTCTGTAGGTTTTATATTTTTATTTACATTAGGTGGTTTAACAGGTATTATATTATCTAATGCAGGTATAGATATTTCATTACATGATACTTATTATGTTGTTGCTCATTTTCATTATGTATTATCTATGGGTGCAGTTTTTGCTATATATGCAGGTTTTTATTATTGGATTGGTAAAATGACAGGATATCAATATCCTGAATATCTTGGACAAGCTCATTTTTGGACAACATTTATTGGAGTTAACTTAACATTTTTTCCTATGCATTTTTTAGGTTTATCCGGAATGCCAAGAAGAATACCTGATTATCCAGATATGTACCAAAAATGGAATACATTTATAAGTTTTGGTGCATTTATATCTTTTTTTAGTATACTGTTATGGTTTTATATTATTTATAGAACATTAATAGACCAAGTTTACTGTGGCCGTAATCCATGGATTTTTTCTAATACACAACAATTATTAAGTAGAATGAATTATATAAATGATGAAGTACAATCATATAAATCTATAAAAACAATAAACAATACTTCTTATATAAAAAATTTATTTAATAAAGAAAATAGTATATGTATTGATTTAATTGAAAAACATATATTATTTAATTTTATATCAACCACTACATTAATACTTGATGAAAAAGATATTAAAACAACAAGTTTAGAATGGACATTACCTTCTCCTCCACCTGCACATACTTTTGTAGTAGCTCCTAAAATTATTACAACTGCTAAACATTATCGAGAATACAGATGGGGTGCTGTAGAAAAAGGAAATAAATATAATAGATTACCATTAATAAGTGGACATAATATCAGTAATATTAATTATTTGAAACATCCAGTACATATTTTTTATCAAACACAATTTCCTAATATATTTTTATTAAATAATAATAAAAATATTAAATAGCATTAAATATAAAATTACTATAATTAAATTATGCCCTTTCGTCTAGTGGTTAGGACAATACCCTTTCAAGGTATTAACGCGGGTTCAAATCCCGCAAGGGTCAACACAAAATGGGAGATTGCTGAGTGGTCAAAGGCGATGGACTGTAAATCCATTATCATATGATTTCGTAGGTTCGAATCCTACTCTTCCCATATTAACATCTCACTTGGTGGAATGGTAGACACGACAGTCTTAAAAACTGTTGGCTTTAGCTGTATGGGTTCAAGTCCCATAGTGAGCAAATACAGTTACGATGTAGTTCAATGGTAGAATACTGGCTTCATGATTCAGGGGTTATGGGTTCAAATCCCATCATCGTGATATAATATCTTTATTATTAATTTATAAATGGCTATTTCTTATAAACATTTGCGTATAAAATATATTAATACTAATATAAATATCTGGACAAATCATACACAATATTATCGTACATTATTACGTGCACATTCTATATGTATGCCATCTGTAATACAATATGCATTAGTATATAATCATAATTCAAATAGAATAGAATTTAAATCTAGACAATTAGCTAATATTATAGGTAAGTTTGTATATTATTATATAAAATGTATAAAATTATATTCTTATTTTTATGCATATTTTAAGAAAATAATAAATACAAAAAATTTAAAAAGAGTATATCATTATAAATATTATAGAGGTAAACAATTAATATATACACTTAATTTAAAACATTTTATTTTATTAGTAAGAAATAAAATAAGAATTAAATTAAAAAAAAAAAGATATTATTTATGGAAATTATTTTATAATATACCAAATAATTTTTGGAATAATATGTCAAAAAAAAGAATAAAATCTATAATATGGTTAATTTTTTTTACAAAAAATGGATCTAATCACAAAATACCAAAACAATATTTAAATAGAAATGAAAAAATTAAAGGTAATTTATTTTTTTTTAATTACAATAAAATATCTAATTTTATTTATAATACATTTAGAAAAAAAAGAATACCAAAAAAAGAATGGTTAGTTAAAAAAAATATTGAAAAAAAAAAAAAGCGAAAAAGAAAATTTGGTGTTTATTTTAATAATAACATTAATGAAGATACTTTTATTAATACTACTAATATATATGTATATAAAAATGTATTATCTAAATTATATTATTTAGATAATACACCTAATTTAAATTATAATATGCGTAGTAATTTTATAAAAATGTATTGTAATTTATTATTATATGTTAATATAAATCTAAATAATAATTACTATTTAAATTTATATTATTATTTTTTATCTTATATATATAATAAAAGAACTTGTAGTGAAATAATATATATGTATAATAATAATAATAGTAAGTATAATGTTTTAAAATCAAATGCAAATAATACATTTAGTTTTAATATATGGTATAATTTATTTATTAAAGAACATAATATATATACATATTTTAATATTAATAATATTATAGTATATAAAAAAGCATTATATGTAAATAATTATAGTACTTTTTTTTATAAAAAAAATATTTATCATTATATTTTTTTTATAAAAAAAAGTATTAACGATTATACAAGATATACAAATATAAATATTAAACAAATAAATAATATTATAACTAATATAGATAATTTTTATTACAATAAAAATTACTACAATAGAACAAATTTTAAATTAATACCTTCAAAATTTAAATCTATTAAAAAAAAGACTCATTCATTTACCACTAGATCAAGTATATATAATAAAACAATAATGCATATTAAAAAATTTAAAAAATATAAAAGTATTAATATATTTAAAACATTAAATGTTTTAGGTAAAAATATATTAATACAAAACAAAATTAAAAAAAATAAATTAGTGGTAGAACGTGTATTTCGTAAAAAATATTATAATTCTTTTAAAAATATAATAAGCAGTTTGATTTATAATATAAAAAATAAACATTTGGTTGTTGCAAATAGTAATATAAATAATTTATTTATTAATAGTTACAAAACACGCAAATTTTATAAGTATAGTTATAATAAAAACAAGTATATAAAAAATATAAAGCTTAACTATAATAAAAAAATATTATATAGAAATACATATTATAGAATACAAAATACATATTTGTATAATAATATATATATTTATAAACAAAAAATATATAAAAAATATAATATATTAAATAATAATAGTAGTGTTGATTTAATACAAAATAAAATAGGCCTTGACATAAAAAACGTGTATAGCAATAATTTATTATACTTATATTATTTTAATAATAATATTATATATAAAGAAGCTATATTAGAATATAATATTAGAATACATAATAAAATAAATAAATATGATCATTTGTTTATTTTACATAAAAATATAATTATATATATAAATAAAAAAAATAATATAGGTAATATAATTAATGGTATATTATTATTTAGTAATTGTTTTTATATAAATAATAATATTAACAATATACCATTATTATATAATATTAATAAGTATTCAAAATTATTAGTAACTCCTATTATATATTTTATAAATAAATATTATAAAAAAATAAATAATATATAATTAAAGTATATTGCATATTATGGTTGTGGAGAAATGGTAGACTCGCTAGCCTTAGAATCTAGTGTTGTAAAACGTGTGGGTTCGAATCCCACCAACCACATTTAATATAAAACATGCATAGCTCAGTGGTAGAGCGTCCCGCTCATAACGGGCCGGTCATAGGTTCAAATCCTATTGCGTGGAAAAACAGGGGTATAGCCAAGTGGTAAGGCAGAAGTTTTTGGTGCTTCCATACATAGGTTCGATTCCTATTACCCCTAGTAAGTAGTGTGTATAGAAAAATGAAATAGTTCTATAAAAAATATATATATATAGTATTGATAAATGAATTTTTTTTATAAAATATATGAAATTAATAAAAAAGAAAGTATAAATACAGTATATGATGCATTTAATTATGTAGGATGGCCATTAGTAATAATAGGTATTATAGTAGATACTGTTGATTTTTCAACAATTATGGGATTTCCTAAATCAGCAAATGAAACTATGTTTAGTATAATAGCATTATTAAGCGAGATGTCTATTTTATTAACATTTATTTTATTTGGTGTTTTAATAGCCTTAGCTTATATAATTGATATATATAATCATATAAGTAATCCATTTCCTAGACATTTTGAAAAAACAGTTGAATCTACTCTTGATGTATTATTTGTTGTATTTCCAACAATTATTATAATATATTTATTAATACCTTCATTAGGATTTATATTTAATAATGAAACAGCAATTGAAACAGCTTTTGAGATAGATATTGTAGGACATCAATGGTATTGGTCTTATGAATATAATTTATCTATTGGTATTTCATTATATAATATTTTTGAAAATGAAAATATATTATTTAATAAAATAGAATTTGATAGTTTAATGGATACAGAAACAACTTATAATAGATTATTACAAGTTGATAAACGGGTAATAATACCTGTACATACATTTATTAAAATGAATATAACATCACAGGATGTTATACATTCTTGGGCAGTACCTCAATTAGGTATTAAATATGATGCTATACCAGGACGTTTAATAAGTTTTATTTTATCAAGTAATATGCTTGGTATATTTTATGGTCAATGTAGTGAATTATGTGGAGTAAACCATGCTTTTATGCCTATTTGTGTACAATCTGTTGAACATGATGTGTTTCTAGATTGGTTTTTATTAGGAATTGGTGTAAACCCATCATATTATATAATAGAAAGTGTATATAATGTATAATATTCTATTATTAGATAGTATATTATATATTAATAAATAATTTCATATGTGCTACTATTAGAAATATTATAATATATTTATTATTTTTGTATTTTTATTATATTAAATAAATATTAATAACATTAATGGAATATAATCCAAGTTTTATTAAACAAAGTAGTGGAAAAATTATATCAATACAGGATAATATAATATTAGCAAGTGGATTAAATAATGCATTTCTTGGTGAAGTTGTAAAATTTAAAACACCTGGTAGTGAAATAATAGGACAAATTTTAAATTTAGAAAAAAATTTAGTTAGAATTGTTGTAATTAAAGGAAAACAATCAGAAATAGAATCAGGTGATTCTATTCATAGAACATTCCAAGATGCAAAAACTAAAGTAGGTTTTGGTGTACTTGGTAAATTAATATCTCCTTTAGGTGATATTATTAATGAAGAAGATTATGATAAACAAAATATTATTTACTCAGAATTAATTGAAATGAATTATTCACCTGTTGAACAAAATGCACCAGGTATCATTGAAAGAGAACCTGTTAAAATACCTTTTCTAACAGGTATAAATGCTGTTGATTGTTTTATTCCTGTAGGTTGTGGACAAAGAGAATTAATTATTGGTGACCATAGTACAGGTAAAACAAGTTTCGCTATTACTGCTATAATTAACCAAAAAAAATTAAATAATAAATTAAATAATAAATGGAGAACTGCAGAAAATAAAATGGTAAATGAAGAAGGTATTGCTCAAGGTACTTCTTTATTATATAAGAATGCATTATTAGTACCATGTATTTATGTAGGTGTAGGTCAAAAAAGATCTGAAATTGCACGTATTAAAAAATTATTAGAAGTAACAAATGCATTAGAATATACTACTATAGTATTTACCAGTAGTGATGAACCAGCAAGTATCCAATTTATTGCTCCATATGCAGGATGTACTATTGGAGAATGGTTTAGAGATAATGGATATAAAGCATTAGCTATTTATGATGATTTATCACAACATGCTGTTGCATATAGACAAATGTCATTATTATTAAGAAGACCACCTGGTAGAGAAGCTTATCCTGGTGATGTTTTTTATGTACATTCAAGATTATTAGAAAGAGCAGCACAATTACATAGAAATTTAGGAGGAGGTAGTTTAACAGCATTACCTATTATTGAAACAAGAGGTGGTGATATTTCTGCATATATACCAACTAATGTAATTTCTATTACAGATGGACAAATATTTTTATCTGCTGATTTAGCAAATAAAGGTGTAAGACCTTCTATTAATATTGGTTTATCAGTAAGTAGAGTAGGATCAAGTGCACAAACACCTTTAATGAGAGAGTTATCTCGTAAATTAAAAGGTAATTATGCTTTTTATAGTAACTATAAAGGTGTTGATAAATTAGGAGGTGATTTAGACCCTATTATTTTATCATATATACAAAGAGGAGTACGTATTGATGAATTTTTTAAACAAGCATTATATGAACCATTTACTTATATTAAACAAGTAATTGGTGTATATTGTTTAGTATCAGGTCTAGTAGATTCTATTGATAGTAAATATATTGATATCTTTTTTCATTTATTATTTTCTAATGAATTTTCTGATAAATATATAAAACCAGAACATTATCATTATATTAATGAAGCTAATGATATTGAATCATGGTTATATAGTAACTTAATGGAACATTCTGACAAAATGAATGATGAAATACATGCTTGGTGTAGTGCTACTGCTGATTTTTTTATTGCAGAATTACAACCTAGATTAGCTAGAGATAAAAATAATGTATTATATAATTCATTAAAATCATGGAGTAACAAAGAAATATAAACAATTAGAAATATAAAGTACATACATATAAATATTATTGATAGGTGTAATCTTTTATAAAATATAATTTTTTATAATATTAATATGTCATTATTATCAAATGCTAATATAACCAGATATGGTGTTATTAGTTCTTGGAATAGTAATTGGGTAGAATCTAATATATTATATACATCAATAGTATATACTGATATTTATGTTAATGAACTAATTAATGGTATTTACTATAAATTAAAAATGCCTAGTTCTTTGCCAATAGTTAAAAATATAGGATATAAAAAAACTTTAATTTTTGTAAGTTCATTTATTATAAATAAAGAAAATAGATTTTATAAATGGAGAAATTATTATAGAGGATTATTTTATGTTAAATATTTAAGACGTCGTATTTTATTTAGTATAAATAGAATATGTAATTATATTTTATACTATAATAATAATGTTAATTATGATATAAATTTATTTATCAAAGCAAAAAGCAATATAAATAATACATATATTAATTATATAAAAAAAAAAGATAAGATTATTATTAGTAGTAAAAATAAATATATAGTAATTAAATATTATAAGAAATTTAATAAAAGTTTATATAAAAATGTAAAAATAAAAATAAGTCGAAGTAAAATAAATATGAGTAGTTATAAAAAGAAAAAAATAAATAAAATGAAGCTATATAAAAGAATTATAAAAAAAAATATAGAAAAAAAAAATAAACAAAATAATAAATTTAATTTATGTACAAGTAGTATTACCATAAATAAAAAAAATAATAACTATATTAATAAAAAAAATTATTTAATAAATAAAAGAAAATTATTACAAGTTATAAAAAATAAACAAAAAAAATATAATATATTTATAAAAAAATTTACGTTTAATAATATATTTAAACGTATAAAAAATAAAATAAAAAATAAATATATTTCCAGTGTTAATAATTTAGAGATTAAACATAATAATATAAACTATATTATTTGTTATTTATTAATGTGTAAAGTAGTATTAGTATATATTTATATATTATTATATATATTATTAAATAATATATATAATATTAATATTATTACTAAAAAATATATACTAGTTAAGTGTTTATTAAATAATGTTAATAAAATTAAAAAAATATATAATATTACAATAAAAACATCATTTATTTTTAATAATAAATTTATTCCGAGAATAAATAAAATAAATATTTTTAAAAATAATAAAAAATATGGTAGAGTTAGAAGTCAATATAGATTAAATAAAAAAATTGAAAAATTAAAAAAAGAAAAAAAATATAATATGTTTAGAAGGGTTATATTATATCAACACTATTTAGATTATGTGTGTGATACTCCAAAATATATTACAAGAGTAAACAAAGAACTTATTTATAAACAACTTTGTCTAAAAATAAATGATACTATTAATCAATATCTTGATAATAATATATATTTTATACATAATTATAATGATGATTATTTTAACAGAATAGATAATCCAAAATTATTATCTGATTTTATTAAAATTTTTATGAAATATGAAGAAAAAAACCCTAATATTTTAAAAAAAATAGTAAAAATACATAGTAAACAAAATGATAAAAGTAAAGTATTTGCAAGAAAATACATAAGAAAATCACATATATTTGTAAAAAAAATAAATAAAAAATTAAAATTATATAATAAAGTATTAAATATATATTATAAAAGAAAAAAAAATGTACAACAAATTGAGATACAGTCTACACTAAAAAATAATAAATATATAAAAAATAAAATTAGTAATGACATAACATATAAATATAAAAATTATAATAAAAAATATAATTATTTATATAGTAGATCTAATAAAATAAAAATAAATAAAATTAATAATATAAAGACTATTAATATACATAAAACTAATAATAAATATATTTTATACAATAAATTAATATATTGTAGATATTTAACTAAGTGGTTATTAAATATGAAATTATTAAAATATAAAAAATATCCATTAATTGGAATACGTATTGAATTAAGTGGTCCTACAAAAAAAGGACGACGTACACAAACACATCTATATAATGAATGGGTTGATTTTTATACATTACCAGGAAAAATGCAATTAGTTAAAATAATTAATGATATTAAATACTGGCAATCATATGGTTTAACGCAAAGAGCTTCTATTGGTATTAAAGTATGGATGCATTTTCATACTATTAGATATAGTGAATTACGTAAAAATATTATAGAATGATAACAGCATTAACTAAAGTATATATATCAGATTCATCAGGGGGTAGAGTAGCAGTGTGTATTAAAGTATTAAAATCCAAATATTATCATGCATCTATAGCAAATAAAATAATAGTAGCTGTTAAAGTAGTATTATCTGATAGAAAAGCAAAAAGACATGATGTACTAAAAGGTACTATTATTAGGTTAGTTAAAAAAACATCAAGACCAATTGGAACAAAAATATGGTTTGAAGATAATGCTATAGTAGTATACAATAAAAGGGATGAATTAATGGGTTCACGTATATTTGGTCCTGTATCATATGAATTAAGATTTGCATTAGGAAAAAAGAAACATACAAAAATATTAACATTAGCTTCTAGCATAGTATGACATATAAAAATATAAACTTTATAAAAAATATAATTTATTATGAAAAACTAAATAATATATATATATATAATAAAAATAACATTATTATAAATAAATTAATAATCACCATTAAATTACCAAGTAATATTAGATATGTAAATGGCTTTATAACTATGTTAGTTTTATTTGAAAAAAATACTAACAATGTACCAATTTTTCTAAAAGATATAAATACATTATCCAAAGGACGTTTTATTAAAATAGGATTAATTATATCTTTAAAAAATGAATTTATGGAACAATATTTACAACTATGTATGATGCATTCTATTCCTAAAATACATAAAGATAATATTACATTTAATATTTCAATTAAAAATTATAATTTATTTTATAATAAAAATATTATTTTATCAAATACAGTATTTAGTTTTGATACAGAAGTATTTCAATATTATAATTATTTAAATGAATTATTTTATAATATTGAATTTATATTTTATATAAATACTAAGAATTTATTAATAAATAAATTATTAATAAATTTATATAATTTAGATATTATTATGGAAGATAAAGAATTAGATGATACCATATATGAAATTACTGAAAGTAATGTAATGTTAGAATTAGGTGATGAAGATTATAATGATTCTGAAGAAATAGAAGATATAGAATTAATTGATGATAATTTAGAAACAGAAATAGATCAATTTACTATTGAATATATATTAAATTATTAGTAATATATATTTTAATTATAATTTAATATATTAATAATAATAAGGTATAATAATATAATGCATAATATAAGTTAATTTGTTATAAATGGCAAGTAAATTAGTAAATAAACAAAATTTTTATATACGATATAATATATATAAAAATTTAGAAAATAAATATATTAATAAATTTATACTTAAAGATATATATATACCACATGGTATGTGTAATAATATAAATAATAAAAAAAAATATTCTAATAGTATAATACATAGCAAATGTTTAATAAGTGGTAGATCAAGAGCTAATTTTAATAAATTTAAAATGTCAAGAATGATATTTAAAAAATATAGTGAGTTTGGTTTCTTAAATGGGGTTCGTAGATCTAGTTGGTAAATGTTATTTAGATCTTCATTAGGTATATTAAATCAAGCAATTAAAAAAAAATATGTATTTATTACGATACCATATAGTAATAAAGGTTTTAAATTAATTAAATTATTATATCAATTAGGATATATAAATACATATAATACAGTAAACCAACAAATAAATATTTATTTAAAATTGTTTAAAAATGAAATAATCTTAAATAAATTATATTTCTATTCAAGACCTGGACACATAAAATCAATCTCTTATAAACAGTTAATTGATTTAAAAAAAAAAGATAAATTTTATATATTATTTAATAATTTAGGTATATGTACGAGCAGTACAGCATTATTGTATAAAAAAGGAGGTATAATTATTGCAGAGATAACATGACTAAATATATATATTTAAATAATACATACATGTTTTATTTTTTTTTAGAAAATAATAATATTTATTTATCAAGTATGAATAGTAGTAGAAAGATAAAAAGAAAATTACAAATACTTTTTTTATTTAATACTAGTAATAATTTAATTAAAAAATATAGTTTATTTAAGTTTACTTTACATAAACATAAATACTTCTATAAATATACTACAATTAATGAAAGTAAAGAAAAAAATGTATTTAATGGTGTTTTTTATAATTTTAAAAGTAAAATTAAAATTATAGGGCGTGGATGGAAAATAATAAAAACAAATTATAATACTTTGTTAATTAAATTAGGATATAGTCATCCATTATTTTTAACACTTAGTCTTTATGTAAAATATAAAGTAAAAAAAAAAAAAAAAAAATATTATATATT
>Ga0209960_1001190_pt1 | contig 38317 bp, 49 predicted proteins | sample ThiBiot_500_plan_2_FD_183947 | JGI IMG/M metagenome (GOLD analysis project Ga0209960, IMG submission 183947) | Wastewater bioreactor microbial communities from Cape Town, South Africa - Thiocy_expt_500_plan (SPAdes) | ecosystem: Engineered > Bioreactor > Thiocyanate-remediating >... | reverse complement strand
TCTTTTATTTCTTTCCACTTTTCACAATCGATTTTTTTAACTTCTTTAAAATGGTTATCTAAATCTTCTATAAGAGGATGGACTTTTTCCCGAAAAGTATTATTTAAATCTAAAGCTTTTAAATGGACAATAGGGTTATAAGCTTGATCGAAAGAATCGTTTGTTAAGGGACTTTTAGAAACTATAATCATTTTATTTTAATTTTTTGATTTAAGTGTAAACAAAAAATATTAAATTTTGATCAAGATTTGATTAAAAGAATGGAAAATACAGGCATTGTTTGACCCCCTAAAACTGGAGGTCATCCCATGTATAAGTCCGAAACTATTACTATTACTAAAACGACAATTAGAAGTATTAAGTTCTATTTGTTCTTAAGGCTTTTTCGAATTTTTTTAGAGGGAATTTACATAAAGAATTATTTGAAAAAAAAGAACTCCATAAACACAATCTTTAATTCGACTAAAAACAAAAGGTAAGTGTTTATGGAGTCTAACAAATATCGTACCTATTCTTATGGAAAAGGTAAAGAATATCCTTTCGATTTCAAATTAAATGCAATTTACGCTGCACAACAACTTGGCATAAAGCCTGCAGCGAAGCGATTTAAGATCGCTAGAAATACTCTTAAAACATGGATTGCTTGTCATAAAACAAAAGGGAAGCAAGGTTTAAACGATAAAAGAGCTGGGCCTTCCAATATACCTCACAAAATATCTAAAGAATTAGAAGAAAAAATAGTCCTTATTAGAAAAATAGCTCCCTGCTTTGGACCTAAAAGAATTCAATATATGTATGATATACCTTGTTCATTAGGTGCTATCCATAGAGTAATCAAAGCTCATAATCTTATTAGAAAGAAAAGAACGTATACTCAAAAGAAAAACGACTTGAGAAAGATAAAGCAAAGACTTAAGTCTTTGACTTATCTACAGATGGATGTAAAACACTTAAGGGATATTCCCAATTATTTAGATCAAATGATGATCTTAGATCTACCAAGGTATCAATATACTATAAGAGATGTCAAATCGGGTATGATTTTTCTTGGATTTTCCAATGAACTCTCCGAATTAAACGCTAGAACTATGGCTTGCTATCTATTAGAGTCTTTTAAAAAGTATCGATTTTCCTTAAGTAATATCACAATTCAAACAGATAACGGATCGGAATTTAGTGGGGCTGCCAAAAGAATGGAGACAAATAAATTTGTGCAAACGCTTGAGCAGTATCAAGTTAAACATAAATATATAAGGCCTGGACATTGTAATGCACAAGCTGATGTTGAAAGCATTCACAACACCATAGAAAAAGAGTTCTTTGATATAACGACATTTACTTCTAGAGAAAATTTTTTTCACAAAGCTCAAGTGTATCAATACTTTTACAATTTAATTAGGCCAAATTTTTCAAAAGACACTAAAGCACCCTGGCAGATATGTGAAACTGATTGGAAGCAATCAAATATTGCTTCCAAAGCAGTATTAATTAGTTGTATAGATTTAGATAAAATAAGTTATGCTAATAATAGCCAATCAAGGGGTCAAACTATACCTATTTTTCCCGATTTGATTAAAAGAAAAAAAAAGCCTCTTTTAAAGAGGCTTTTTTGTTTTATGAAAAATTCTTTTCGACGTAGATTAAGGCTTTTTTAGCTTTTTCCCCAATCGTTGAATCTGAGGTACTTGCCATGCGAAAGAACCGTTTGGCAGCTTCATAGTGGGCTTTTTTTAAAGCGATTTCACCTAAATGAAAATCACCAACTGGTGTAGGGTATAAATTTTGGCTCTTTTCTAAAGCTAGCTGTGCTTGATCATAATAGCCTAGATTTTTCATAGCGATCCCTTTCATCAAGTGATGTTCAAAGTATTCATGATCTAAGCTCAAGGCTTTATCTAATGCTTTCAAACCTTCTTGAGGATTTCCAAGTTCAATGTGAGCTTTACCTAATAAGCCATAAAAACGACTTTCATTGGGTATTTGTTTTACAGCTTGCAGAGCGATCTGCTTTGCATTTTGATAATCACCGTTTTGGAGGGCTATTTCCCCTTGTTCATAAGTATCGTATACAGGATTCACTTTTTTCAAAGGCCCGATGATTTTATCATAATTTTGTTTGCCGTAAGTCGCGTTTTTACGGGAGGGGAATCGTTTCATAGTCTGAAGATTAGCAGCTAATCTTTCATCTACTTTAGGATGGGTATTGGTTAAATCTGGCATATGGGAGCTATTTTGCTCAAATTTTTTAAAGCGGCTTTGCACTTCATTGGCGGCCTTTACATCATATCCAGCTTTTGATAAGTACTCAATAGCGCATCGATCGGCTTCAAATTCTGCTTCTCTCATTTTTTTTGTTTCAATAACATCATTTACATAGTCTACAAATTTAAATCCTTTTGGATTGCTTAATCGATAGGCTGTCTTCTTTTCTAATTGTTTCTCTCGCTCATACCCAACTTGGTGTCCAATTTCATGGGCTAATATAGCAGCGAGCTCAGCTTCATTATGAAGCATGTTAAAAAAGCCACGTGTAATCCCGATTTTTCCATCTGGGAAAGCCCAGGCGTTCGGTTCTGAACAATTAATAACTACAAACTCATAAGGTAAATGAGATGTATGACTAACCTTTGCTAAACGTTGACCAACTTCATTTACATATCTTGAGACTTCTGGAAAAGTCTTTAGTTCACCACCTTCCGCTTGTTTTTGGGAAAGATGCGCTTCTTGTGGATAGTTTTCCGCATAGCTTGTTGCGATTAGAACTGTGCACAATATAAAAACAATATTTCTTATTAATTTCATAATTATTAACAATTAATTTACTAGTATTTTGAAGGAAAAAGGTAAAAAAACAATTAAGATTACTTAATTGAATTGTTAAGAAATAAAGTTTATTTACTTTTTAATAAAAACACAAACTATTAATGGTAAGGCTAGTAAATTAACTTACTGAAAATATTAAGATTTAAAAAGAATATGATTATCTATGTCTAACTTCAATGACACATTTTTTTAATGAAAGTTCATCGATTAAATGGGAAAGGCTTTCTTGGTTTTCATGATCTAAGTTGGCATCCCATTCATCTAATAACAATACGTCCACATCGACCTTTTCTAAGATTTCCGTTAGTTTTTTTCTTAAAGATTCACCAGTAGAATACTTGGCTGTTTCAGAAGAAAAACTTAATTGATTATAGGTAGGAAGAAAAAAAGCACGACTGGATAAGGAATTTTTAATTAGCATTAAGGCTGTTGATTTACCACTTCCATTTTCACCTCTTAAAGTTAAACGACCAGACTTTTTTGTTTGATTTAGTAAATCTGAGTGTGATTCAACAAAGCGAGGAGAGGATAAAGATAAATCCAATTCTTCACATGTTCCACTTGTAATTTGCGTATTTAAAGTAGCTTTAATTTTAGACCACTTAACTTTTTTCTCTAAAAAGGAGTGGTAATCTTTTGAGCTTTGGATGGCGCGATATATAGAAGTAAGCTTACTCTTATGCATACCCCAACGAAAAGCTAATGAAAGCGTTTGGTAAGTATAGGATAAAATCATAAATAGTAAAGGTAAAATAACTATAAAGGCTGATAGTTGCGTTGGGTCATCTAAATGTTGAAGACAAAAATAGACAACTACGCCAAGCGAAGGAAGAGCAGTGATTAAAGAAACTGAAATAGCCAACACTTGGTCAAATCTTTCTAATTCGATATTTCTTTCTAAACATCGTTTTAACCGAAGAGAGGTGCGTTCATCCCAAAGTTTGAAATTGTAATCGTTACCAAGTAATACGTTATCCCAAGCTGCTAGTAGCGACTGTCCAAGTTCAACTCTTGCAGCAAGTGCTTTTTGTGTCAAAAATTTTTGGGTTCTTCTTTGTATTTTCATGATGATAAATACGCAAACTACGCTAATAGCGTACGCTAGGATAAATAACGGCTCTACAACAATGGAAAGAAAGGCTATATTTAAAATCACGCTTAAAACATAACTTGATAAATCCCAAACATAATCGATTAATGCATGGATAGCAACGGGACCTTCCGATGTTAAAATAGATAATTTCTCTTCTTTAATGCTTTTATTATTCCATTCCCCAATATTATTGCGATTAGCAGAGACAAAAGCATTAGTAAAATGTCTTTGAGCTTGTTGCTTCCAAGAAGTTTTTAAAATTTGGGCAAAACAGCCTGGGATGTAGGGGATTGCTAAAGATCCAATATAGAGGAAAAGGTAAGTTAAAAAACCTGGGGGGTTGCTGATGTTTTTCATCATCATCACTAACCACATGCTAGAAGAAGCTTCTATGATTTGCTGAAACGTCATAATAACTAGGCAACTAATCGCCCATTTGTTAGTTAGAAGACTAAAAAGCTGTTTTCGCATAGATAGCGAAGATGTATTAAACATAAAAATTAGAACTAACCTACATCTTTATTTATTAATTGCAATTATGCCTTATTAAATACTAAGAAATAAAGATGTTATCAATAATTGATAAATATTTACCATAAAATATTTATTATTAAATTTTTATGATAAATAAAAAAGGTTATTATAATGTAGAAGTTGTTTTATCTTTACGAAATGTTAGTAATAATGCCACACATAAACTGACCAAAGTCATAAATCCAGCTGGCATAAACTTAAGACTTAAAGAAAATCTATAAATAAAAAACAAAAGAAGAAAGTAAGAAATACCAATTGCGCATTCCTTTGCATAGTTAATATTTTTAAGTATTGAAATACCGATTAGTATAAGAATAACTCCAAAAACACTCCCAGCTATTAAAGAAGGCATACTATTAGCTTTTAAATGTCCAATAATTCCTCCAATGAGTACAAGTAAACCGTATAAAATTGTTAAAAGACCTTTAAAATTCATAAATCTCCTTCAAATAGTTCTCTAAAAAAAAATTTCATCTCTAACCAAGCTCGCTCAGAAGATAGTTGATTGTATTTTAGGCCCATTTCAGGTTTTGAGGCTTTAGGATCGGTAAAAGCATGAAGAGTATGACCGTAAATATGGGCTTGCCAATCTATATTTGCTTCTTCTAATTCTTTAAGGGTTCTTTGAAGATCATTGGAAGAGACTAAAGGGTCTTCATAACCGTGTAAAATGAGCACTGATCCTTTAATTTCTTTAGCAATTGGGTTTATAGGTCCTTTTTCAGGATTTGCAAGCCCACCATGAAACGTAACTACCCCTTTAAGATCAACACCACTTTTAAATAATTCTAAAATAGTTGTTCCTCCAAAACAGTACCCAATACCGCCAAGCTTATCCTGATCAACGCCATCTAAAGACTTCATAGTGTGGTAAGCTGCTTGAATTCGTTTTAAAAGCAAAGGTCTATTGTTAAAAAGAGGCATCATCAATTTTTTTGCCTCATCAATATCGTTTGCTAATTTGCCATATACATCAGCGCAAAAACCAACATACCCAAGCTTTGCCAAGGCTCTAGCTTTTTCTTTAAAAAATTCTTGTTGTCCCATCCAAGCATGCGCTATCAGTATAGCGGGAGCCTTTTCTTTATGGTCGGGAAAAACTGCGAAGCCATTAAACGTTTGATTGTCAAATTGATATGAAATTACTTCTTCTTTCATTATAAAAACCTAGCATAATTCTTAAGATTAGCAAATAATGTTTATAGTTTTATGTATAAAACATAAAAAAATATAGCAAAGCGCAGTAAATTTTTAGTAAATGTCGACTAAAGAGAATTCTATTAGTGCTTTACTAAAAAAAGAAAGCTTAGGTTATTTGTATAAGTTTTTTTTTACAATTTCTTTTTCAAGGAGTGGCTATGCAATCTTCATGGATGTCACGAAAATCTCTCTTTTTTTTTGGCCTTATTTTATCATTAGGGCTAATCACAAGCGTTTACATTGCAACTAAAGCAATAAAAGATATAAAACTAAATAACGGCTCTATAGTTGTTAAAGGTTATGCTGAAAAAAAAATAGTATCGGATTTTGCTCGTTGGACGGGTACACTCTCCACCACAAATATTCCAACTATTGAAGACGCTTATAATGCGTTAGAAGAAAATCGAAAAAAAATCATTAATTTTTTTAACCAAAAAAATATTGATGTCTCTAAAGATCTTGTTTTTTCAAGTATTTATGTAAATCCTATCTATAAGATGACAGAACAAGGTTCTCAAACTCATGAAATTGAGGGTTATAAACTAACTCAAGATATTGTTTATGCTTCCAATCTTATTGCCAAAGTGACAAGTGTTTCTCAAGAAATCTCGGAGCTTTTAAAAGAAGGCGTTTTTATCATGTCTTATGCACCCCAATATTTTTATCAAAAATTAGATCAATTAAAAATTGAGATGCTTGGTGAAGCTGCCAAAGACGCTAAAAATCGAGCCAATGAGCTGGCGAATAATTGTGATGCAAAGACAGGTAATTTAAAATCTGCACAGCAAGGCGTTTTTCAAATTACCCCAGCCTACTCGACTAATTTGTCAGATTATGGTGAAAACGATACCTCTGCTATTGAAAAAAGCATTAAAGCTGTTGTAACGATGGAATTTGGTTTAAAAAATTAATTTATATATTTTAATCAATGATCAAAAGTGGGTGCATAAATTTATTATTCGTTTCTTGCACCTTTTGCTTTTTCAATTGCTCCTCAATGTATACTTTCAACATGTATTTATTATAGATGCGATTATCTTTTAAATCAGCCACTGTGCGAAGATTGATTTTTGGTAAAAATTCTTTAATATGAAGATTAATCTTTATTTTATGTTCGACTAAAAAATTTTTATCAAGAATGTTGGCTTGACTAATTTCTTGTTTATCTAGGGCAATCAATTTCTTTAGTAAAGGGGTAGAAAAACCTGTTAATAGGCCATGCTCTGCTAGATCCTCTATTTTCCAGTCATAAAATCCTAATATGTAAATGGCATTTGCGGCTTCATCGTCATCATTTATAGCTTCCTCTTCATCAACTTCACAACCATAAATCTTATTGTAAATTAATTGAAATGGACACCCTTCGGCAAACTTCCAATAATAAGGATCTTCTGTAAGGCGTTTTATTTGATTTGAATAACAGCGAAATAATTCTGAAGGCTTATCCCTTGCGTCAAAGATTAACAAAGATAAATTATTTAAAGAAATATTTTGAAAAAGTTGTTGTAATTTGCAGATACAGTCTATTTCATTTTTTAATTTTTTTTTCAATTTTCTCAGTTTTTCAATAATTTTGTGAACATCAAATAATACAAATTTTGTATTGATGGTTTCATTAAAAGCATCAATTTCATGAGCATGTTTGTTTATTCTTTGTCTAAATTTCACATCTAAAGCTGCAAATATTTCTGAAAAGCAATCTTTATTTTTTTTAACTTCTTCTTTTAAACGAATATTTAGAGCTTTCAAATGTTCTTTTCCAAAAGTCTGCAATAGCGAATAAAAAATTTTTGTTTCTAATTGAAAAAAGAGCTTAAAGAAATAGGGGTGGTTAGATTTATGTAAAAATTCTAACAGAAGACTTGCTTGTTTCAATTGTAAATATCTAGGAAAAAGTTCAAATTCTTCTTTAAGCCTAAGAGATTGGAATTTATAAATTACATTGGTTTCATTGCTAAACTTTTGTAAAGAACTTTTTAAATTAGTTTCTATAATTTGTACTTTAATACTTAAATCTTGTTGTGGAACAATATTATTCGAAGAGATAAATTGTGTAATCCTTGTTTCTAAAAGGTAGCTTGCTTGTAAAAGGCTATCTTGTTTTGTCAAATTTTGTAAGCTTTGTAAAGTACCCCTTTGTAAAATTTCTTGTAAAAGGGCTTTAATTTTATCTATTTGCTCTTTTTGTAAATTGCTTTCAATCAATTTGTCTGCAAGGTAATTGCCCCATTCCCTTAAGTTTCTCTTAATTTGCTTAGCATCGCTTTTGTTGATATGATTTTTTCCAAAGAAAACCATTGTAGCTTTTTCTTTAAAAGATGATGCGGTCGACTTGACTTCTGATGTTTTTTTTCCAATTAAGTCATCTATTTTTTTTGTTTGACTAAACTGAATGAGTCCAGCGAAAACATCTTCAAATGTGCGTGAGATAGAGCATTCGTTCATAATTTACCTTTTTTAAAAAATAAAGGGGAATTTGCAAAGTGCTAAGAATAAATAACTAAACTTATAAATACTCTTTTTCAGAGTTTCGTAAAATAAAATTTTTCTTTCATAGAAAAATAATATAAAGATCAGTATTAAAAGGGTTTTATCGAGGCTAAAATATGCGTATAATTTTATTATGTTCTTTTACTTTCCTTCTTACTTGCCTGTTTTCAACTGAAACTATTGATCAGTGGTTAATTGAAGTTGATAAAGGTTTTTACCAGAAAAGTTGGGCTTTGGCATCGAAGACTTTTCAAGAGACTATATCAAAAGAGGACTGGGTGAAATGGATAACAAAAAAAAGATTACCATTGGGTGAGGTTCAAGAGCGTATACAAATAGAAGAAAAAAAAACAATAAACCCGAAAGGGTTACCAGCTGGAACATATAAAACTATTTTTTATCGAACCATTTTTTCTAATAAAAAAAGTGGTTATGAGCTTTTAACATTGGTTCTTGATGAGCATAAGTGGCTTGTGGTAACTTATCATCTAAAATAATTTACCCTAAAGCGATCCTAATGTATTTATTTTTGTATAACATACTCATTTTTTTGCTAGCCATTTTATGTCTTCCTTATCTCCTCTTTCAAATGTTTATTAAGGGAAAATACAAGAAGAATTTTTTAAAAAGAATTGGTTTTCAATTTCCCTCAATAGATAAAAAAAACAAAAAATTAATATGGATTCATGCCGTTTCCGTCGGGGAAACAAAGGCTGTAACTCCTTTAATTAAATTGATTCGAAATAAATATAAAAATTGTTTAATTTTAATATCTTCCGTAACGGAGACTGGTCATTTAGAAGCTAAAAAAAACTTACCCTTTATCGATTATCATGTTTTTTTACCTTTTGATTTTGCACCTATAATATCACCTATTATTCAAAAAAGTTCTCCCGATTTAGTCATTTTATCCGAGACTGATTATTGGCTTCAGTTTCTGTCAGCTGCAAAAAAACAAGGAGCTAAGATTGCCGTTGTAAATGGTAAGATTTCTGAAAGATCAACAAATAGATTAAAAAAAATCTCATTTTTTACAAAAAAACTCTTTTCCAACATCGACTTGATTTGTGTACAAAGTAGTCATTATTTAACCCGCTTTTTAGATCTTCGTATCGATAATAAAAAACTAACAGTAACTGGGAATCTTAAATTTGACGACAATTACCCTTTATTAACAGAAAAGGAGTTGAATGAATGGAAAAATTCATTAGGAATTTCAAATGATGCCTTTGTAATTGCTATAGGTTCTACACATGATCCTGAAGAACAAGAATTATTGAAAATTTTCTCTAGGTTATGGGAGTCTTATCCTCAAATTAAAATTATTTTGGTGCCTAGACATCCTGAAAGATTCAATAAAGTGGCAAACCTTTTAGAAAAAGAAAACATTGCTTATGGCCGTATTACATTACCAGAAACTCTTCAAAAAAATAATAAAGTTATTTTAGTTGACGCAATGGGATTGCTAAAAAAATGTTATCAAATCTCTAAAATTGCAATAGTTGGAGGGAGCTTTACTGAAAAAGTAGGGGGGCATAATATTTTAGAGCCTTGTTGGTATGGAGTTCCTGTTTTATTTGGCCCCTATTTATTTTCACAACCTGAACTTTTGGATATTGTTTTGAGATTCAATGCTGGTAAACAGGTCACATTAGAAACTGTAGAGTCGGAATTAATGCATTTAATTCAAAAAAGTGAACTACGTCAAATGCTTGCTGAAAATGGATTAAAAATGATGAAAGAAATCAATGGAGCTACTCAAAAAACCTTTTTGTTACTTGAAGAAAAAGGCTTCCTAGATGGCTTTTAAAGGCATATTTATTTTTTTTATTATTTTTTTAAGTTTATTTGTTGCTTTAAATGCGCTAGCTTGATATCTTTGTACTTTCAAGCAATTAACAAAAGCAGTTTTGTTAATATCTGACGCGGGGTGGAGCAGGGGTTAGCTCGTTGGGCTCATAACCCAAAGGTCGGAGGTTCGAATCCTTCCCCCGCTATTTTTTATTTTACAGTGCGGCGGTATAGCTCAGTTGGTAGAGCAACGGAATCATAATCCGTGTGTCGTCGGTTCAAGTCCGGCTGCCGCTACATCATTTTTTCCAGCTTACAGTATATTCTAAAGCGATTTCACTAATTAACCCGTTAGAGCCATTACTTGAAAAAGTGGCTTCATGGTGCAAATTTGGTGCAATTGCTCCCAACACGAAGCAACAAATGAGCCCTATTTTGGGTATCTCATCTTGTTGCTTTTTCATTTTATATGATCCCCCCTTTAACTTTTTAAGACCCCAGCCCCAAGCAAGTAACAAAAGTCACAAAAGCCTTTTCCACTTTTCGAACCCCTACCCCCAAGTCAGTATCAAAAGTTGCAAAAGGTCAATAAACCTATCAATTTTATTTTTAAGTGCACCAAATTCGCACCATTCGTTAATTCTTTGTTTTACACTCATTCTTATCTCGTTTGAAATCAATCGACTTATGTTGAAACGGATTGGGATTGCTAGTCCGTTGTTGCATTTATTCAAGAATTTATTTACCCTGCCGCGCTTCTTTGATCCGTGTTTTAATTTGAACTTTGGATTTTTAGAACCCTATCCCCAGGCAGGTTGCAAAAGTCACAAAAGTGGAGAAACTATGGCTTATATTGAAGAACGTTTATGTAAAGATGGGAAAATTCGCTATCGTGTGCAAGTACGCGTAAGAGGATATCCAACCCAAACCTCAATCCATGATCGCAAAACCAATGCGAAGATTTGGGCTCAACAAACCGAATCAGCTTTGCGAGAAGGCAGGCATATCAAAACGGTGGAAGCAAAAAAACACACTGTGACCGAGCTGATCGATCGCTATGTCGAGTATGTCTTACCGACTAAACCTAAAAATGCAAGCAATGTCTATACCCATCTCATGTGGTGGAAACAGCATATTGGCTATTGCTGCTTGGCAGATCTGACACCAGCCTTGATTGCACAATGCCGAGATACTTTAGCTAAAGAATCAACTTCAAAAGGAACCAAGCGTTCACCTTCTACAGTTGTCCGCTATATGGCAGCCTTTTCTCATGCTTTAACGATTGCCTGCAATGAATGGTGTTGGATAGACGATTCGCCGATGCGTAAAGTGACTAAGCCTCGTGAGCCACGTGGCAGAGTTCGCTTTTTAAGCCAAGAGGAAAAAGAACGCCTTCTTGAATCATGCCGCAAAAGCTCAAATCCTTTCTTGTATCCAGTCGTTGTCTTAGCTCTGGCGACAGGCATGCGTCAAGGAGAGATTATGAATTTGATTTGGAAAGATATTGATTTCGAAAAAGGACGGATTACATTGCATCAAACGAAAAATGGAGAGCGACGTGTTGTGCCTTTAGTAGGACATGCATGCCAGGTATTGAAAAGTCTCTTTAATCAAAGACAAGTATTTACCTTACTTGTATTTCCTGGACATAATCCGCATCAACCAATGGATTTGCGTTTCCCATGGGAACAGGCTTTAAAGCGAGCGGATATTTCTGATTTTCGTTTTCATGATTTGCGTCATTCAGCTGCTTCTTATCTTGCCATGAATGGAGCTTCCTTATCTGAGATTGCAGAAGTGCTTGGACATAAAACATTGCAAATGGTCAAACGCTATGCTCATTTGTCTGAAGCACATACCTCACGTGTGGTTGCAAGCATGAATGAAAAGATTTTTGGTTAAAAATAGCCTTTAGAATAGGTTAAGGGCGATTTGTTTAAATTAAATGTGGTTAATTGAATTTAAAGAACAAAATACAAAAACAAATAGGAGATAACATATGAATCTAAAAATAAGAGATTTAAGGATAGAAAAGAAAGGATACGGTAAATGTTTAGTTGAAAAAAAGCAACTTAACATAACGTAAGAGCGTTATGTTAAGTCATAATAGCTCTCGACAAAAAGAGCAATAAAATCAAAGAAAGTAAAATAGCAAGAACTTGAAGTTCCAGCTTCAGGTTCTTGCGAAATGCAGCAATTGAGCTCGCTGTGTTTCACTTTATTTTGCTTTCCTGCTTGATTTCCGTCAAGGCAAGTTGCGATTTATTCATTTGAATCGCAAGCGACCCCTCCTTGTCTTCTTCTTTTTGTCTTGAGCTATAGCAACCATTTAAAAATGAAAAGGATATGTCTATGGCCAAAAGTTTTAATTATAGCGATTACTTATCAGACTTAGAGAGTAAGCTACCTGAGCTTGCCACTTCTGCTGATTTAGTCCGTTTAGGGGTTTTTGCTTCAGAAGCGGCTGTTTCCAAAGCAAGAAAGCTTGGGCATTCACCTGATTATATTCAGTTTTCACCAGGACGCATTCGCTATCCACGTGCTGCTGTCATTAATTTTTTTATTGAAAGAACTAAATGTGGAGCAAAAGGCAAATGCCATAGTTGCTCTTCTAACCAGTTAGGCAAAACATCGCAAAATAATAAGGAGAAGTAAAATGGAAAAGTCTCAAGAAACCAAAGCCCATTCCCGTCTGATCCCATTAGTCCGCTGGAATGATTACCATGACTTTCCAACTATTGGGGGCCTGAGACACCTAGCTTTCTTTCGCAATACAAATGGTTTTAATGGAGTTGTGCGTTATATCGGCAGGCGAATCTACATTGATGAGCAGGCTTTCTTTAGATGGGTTGAGAAACAAAATGGCCAATTTAAGGAATAGACAACAGAAACGCATAAAAAAGCCGTCCAAACACCTTGGACGGCCTCTGAACCACAAACTAGAAGCTTTAAGGAGTTCTAATTCATGAATAGCCTGAGTATAAATAATGCAAATCCAGAATTGCAAGAACAATCTCTGAGACATTTCCCTGATTTATGGATTGCAGATCGGTTTCTTTCTATCTTAAGTGAAGGTGAACCTATCACTTTTCAAACATTCGATGATAACAAACACCGGAAAGATGCTAAACTAGCGCGCATCTTTCATGGGACACTTCAGCAACATAGTGTGGCCTTAGCTCAACTTAACCAGCAGGGTGCTGGTGTGTTTGTTACAGTAAATGAAACTGACTTAAAAGGAAGAACAGAATCTAATATTATTGGGATAAGAGGAGCTTTTTTAGATTTAGATGGCGCGCCTTTAGAGCCTGTCTTAAATGCTCCCCTATCACCTCATATCGTTGTGGAGTCTAGTCGTGGCCGCTACCATGCTTATTGGCTGATTGAAAAATTCCCTTTAGAGCATTTCAAAATTGTTCAGAAAGCCTTAATTGCCAGATTTCATGCTGACGACAAAGTGCACGATCTTCCAAGAGTCATGCGATTACCTGGATTTTGGCATCTTAAGGAAGAGCCTTTTCGAACCCATATCATGGAAACAAGCGGAGGATTGCCTTATCAATTCGAGGATTTTATCAAAGCATTTGAAATCAATCTTCATCCTTCAATTGATTTTCAACCCAAAATGGGAACGATGAATAATCCTATTCTGAAAGCCCTTGAGGCAAGGAAAATGATCATTGGACAAGATCGCAATAGCAAGGGTCAATGGAATATCCTTTGTCCTTGGGTCCACGAACATACAACAGGATCAGAAGGCACTCATTACTTTGAAGCACATACAAATGGCTATGCAGGCGATGGGTTTAAATGCTTTCACGATCACTGCAAGGAAAGAAAAATTAAAGATTTAATTAATTGGCTTGGAATTACAGCCAAAAGTGATGGCAACCAAGATAACGAATGGGAAGAACCCATTGCTTTACCCAATAGTTTACCACCTGTCATGCCATTGGATCCCGATATTCTTCCAGAGCCTCTAAAAGGTTGGATTGTGGACATTGCTGAGCGGATGCAGATCCCACCAGACTTCTCAGCTGCCGCCTCTATTGTTGTGATGAGTTCCTTGATTGGAAGAAAAGTAGGTATTTTTCCTAAAAGGCAAGATGATTGGCTTGTTGTGCCCAATCTGTGGGGAATGGTTGTAGGAAGGCCTTCCTTACTAAAATCTCCAGCTATTGCAGAAGTCATGAAGCCATTAGATAGGCTTGTTGTTGAATCCTTGAAGAAAAATCAAGAAGATATCAAAGCCTTTAAGCGTAACGAACCTGTTCTTAAGGCTAAGAAAAAAGCATTGCAAGATCAAATTGAAAAGGCTGTCAAGCGAGATGATGATACATACCAACTTCTCACTCAATTTGAAGGTTTAGAGGAAAGCAAGCAACCCATTTTAAAAAGATACAAAACTGAAGATGGAACAGTCGAAAAAGTGGGCGAAATCCTGCTTGAAAATCCTAATGGGATTTTGATTCATCGAGATGAGTTATTTGGATGGTTAAAAATCCTAGAAAAAGAGGGACGAGAAGGCGATCGGCAATTCTATTTAGAAGCTTGGAATGGATCAGGAAGCTTTACTTATGATCGAATTGGCAGAGGTACCTTACACATTCCAGCGCTTTGTCTTTCCATTTTGGGAGGCATTCAACCAGGACCTCTCTCATCCTATGTCTATTCAGCAAATAAAGGAGGAATGGGCGATGATGGATTGCTACAACGTTTTCAACTACTTGTTTGGCCTGATGCTCCTAAAGAGTGGAAAAATATTGACCGGTGGCCAGATATTCAAGCAAGAGAACGCGCTTATAACATCTTTCGCTTATTAGATAATTTCTCACCCATCGCAGATGCAGGCGATGCTGAAATTCCTGGGCTCCGCTTTTCACCTAAAGCGCAGGAAATATTCAATGAATGGAGAACGCAGTTAGAGCAGCGCATTAGAAGTAATCATTTATATCCGTCGTTAGAAAGTCATTTAGCTAAGTATCGTAGTTTAATGCCTAGTTTAAGTCTTATCTTTCAGTTAGTCGAAGATTTGGATCTTTGCAAAGAGACATTAAACGTTGGGCTACGAGCAACCTCTTTAGCAGTAAAATGGTGTGATTACTTGGAAAGCCATGCAAGTCGCCTCTACTCGAGCGCCGATAGCTCTTATTTCGAATCAGCTAAAGCTTTGCTCGATCGCATTAAAAAAGGAGAGCTGAAAGATAGCTTTACCCAGCGCGATGTCTATATGCATCACTGGTCTAAGTTGTCTTCTCCAGAAGAAGTGCAAGCCGCTATTAATGTCTTATGTCTTCATGGCTGGTTAAAGCTACAAGAGTTAAAAACGTCAGGTCGTCCTAAGACCCTTATTCGTCTTCATCCTAAACTCAGAAAAGAGGAGAAAGAAAAATCAAATGAATAACACATCTTTTGCAACTTTTGCGACTTCAAAAAATCGGTTTACTAAAGAAAAAAGACCTTTTGCAACTTTTGTTACTGGCTTGGGGGTAGGGTTGTAAAAAAGTAAGCATACCCTTTTGTTACTTTTGGTACCGCCTTAGGGGTAGGGTATCAAAAACTTCAAGCCAAAACAAAATAGCTATTTCAACAAGGAGATTTAAATGGTGACAGAGCGAATGATAGAACCAAGACCTTACCAGCTAGAGGCAATAGAAGCGATTCAAGAAGCAAGAGGAAGAGGAATTAGCAGGCAGCTAATCTCCCTTCCTACTGGAACGGGCAAGACAGTGATATTCAGTTTGCTGGCAGGCGAAATGAACGTCAAAACACTGATCTTGGCCCATAGAGAAGAGCTTATAACACAAGCCGTTAACAAAATCAAAATGGTTTGTGCAAATTTAAATGTTGGCATTGTGATGGCAGAACAAAACGAGGTAGATAAGCAAGTTGTTGTGGCTTCCATCCAAACAGCCAGCCGCTCTAGTCGATTAGCTCAATTAAAAGAGCAAGGTTTTCAATTATTAATCATTGACGAAGCCCATCATGCAGCTAGCAATACCTATCAAACTGTCGTAGAGGAGCTAGGATTTTTAGAAGATAATTCTAATAAACTTTTGATTGGCGTAACGGCAACAGCGAGAAGAGGGGATAAAAGACCATTAGGGGATATTTTTCAAGAAGTTGTATTTGAGCGATCAATTGCTGCAATGATTAAGGCTCAATACTTAGCAGATTTGAAAGGCAAGCGAGTTCTCACGCAAGTTGATTTAAATCATGTTGCTCTTATTGGCGGGGACTTTAATGAGTCACAGCTAGCAAAAGTTGGTCAATACCAGCGAGCGCAATCAAATTGTCGCCAATGCTTATAAGCAGCATGCCTTAAATCGCAAAACCATTGCTTTTTGTGTAGATGTAAGTCATAGCCAAGATTTGGCTCAAGTTTTCAAGGCAGAAGGGATTTCAGCCGCAGCAGTCTATGGTGCTATGCCAAAAGAAGAAAGACAAAGTTTATTAAAAGCTTTTTCTCAAGGCAAAATTCAGGTTTTAACCAACTGTAATCTATTAACCGAAGGATATGACGAACCTTCAATTTCTTGTGTCTTAATGGCTCGCCCTACTCGTTCTTTAGCCCTTTATACTCAAGCCGTGGGAAGGGGAACGAGGCTCTATCCAGGCAAAGAGAATTGCTTAATTATTGATTTCACAGATAGCTGTCATGACCTCTGTTCTTTTGCTATGTTAGAAGGATTGGCGCAAGAGGCTAAGCCAAAAGTGATTCAAACTCAGAATCATGCCAGCCAAGAACAGAGATTATCCCAATCTGATCAAGCAACATATAAATCTACTGAAGATCTCGACCTATTTAAACGATCAAATTTTGCTTGGATACAGATCAAAGATAACTGGTTTATACGTTTAACGCCAGATAGAACCATTGCTCTGTCAAAAAAAGAATCTAGCTTTGCTGTAGAACTAGTTTACAAAGATAGCCGCCTGCTCCTATCTAAACATGAACTGCCACTAGAATATGCTCAAGGAGTTGCAGAAGATTGGATTAGAAAGAATGAAGTGAATTTAACTTTGGCTCAAAAAGATGCTGAATGGCGATTTCGACCGGCCACAGATAAACAGCTTCAAACGCTTAAAGAGATGGGGATTCTGGTTGAGCAGCTCTCAGGCGGAGAGGCCTCTGAAATTATTCAAAAGAAGCTTGGTTCAAAGAAATATGGAGAGCTAGCCACTGATCGACAATTAAATTTCCTTAGACGCTTTGGCATTCCTTTTCAAAAGGGAATTACCAAAGGGGAAGCTGGAAGATTAATTGCGCAAAGACAAGCGAGATATTAAACACAAAATTCATTAAAGGAGGAAGTATGGATTCAAATTTACCTATACCATTAGCAAATGAAAAAAAAGAAGAGTTCCACCTTGAATTTTCACTTGTTATAGATGAAGAAACGGGTGAAGAGAAGGTGAGTGCTACAGTTTTGCAAAGGGAGGGAGAACCTGCAGAACAAGCTTATGATCGAATTTTACAAAATTTGATGAAATTCTCTGGAGTTGAGCTTGCACAACATCAGCTTAATCTTACAGCCAATGCTTTGCCGGGTAAAAAGGCAGATGCTGCAAATGAAGTTGTACAATTCTTGTGCAGTATGCAACCGCAAGATGCTACAGAAGGGATGCTCTACAGTCAAATGCTAGCTTTACATACACTAGGCTTAAGATATTTAGATTTTGCTAAAGAAGCTAAAACGTATCGTTTTCAAGATAGCTCGATGAACCATGCCATCAAGCTATTAAAACTGCATCATGAAACATTAGAAACGTTAAGCCGCTATCGCCGCAAAGGTGAACAAAAGGTGGTTGTTCAACACGTCAACGTTAATCAGGGAGGACAAGCAATTGTTGGACATGTTGAACATAGGGGGAGGGGAAAAGAGCAAAATGTTGGAAGTACCCCATGTTCGTGAAAAAATGTGGAGCAAAAGCCAGAACGAACGATCATCAACCTTGTCGTCAACCTGCCATGGCAAATGGCAGGTGTCGCTTACATGGTGGAAAAAGTTTGGGAGCCAAAACAAAAGAAGGTAAACAGAAGCAAAAAAAAGCCAATCGAAAACATGGCTTCTATACGCCCGAAGTGCAAAAAGAATTCAAGTTTATGCGTTTTTTGAGGCAAAAGGCTAAAGAGAATCTAAAAGACGTAAAATAATTTTTACCTAAAACTTGCGGCAAAACTTCAAAAAATTCTGGCTTAAGGTCGAACTTTGCGGTATAATTGGAAGGATTTTATATATTAGTAATGCCTTTTTAGAGAAATACTTATGGGTTCAATTAAGTCTATCAAACGCTTTAAAGTGGATAAATTAATTCGAGATAAGCTTCCAGAATTGATGAGAAGTAAAGGAATTGTTGTTCATGAACGCGTCATTGAAAGCCAAGAATTTATTTCTAGATTAAAGGAAAAATTAATCGAGGAAGCAAGAGAGGTCGAGCAAGCTGACTCGACTTTAGGAATTTTTAAGCGGCAGCTAAGAGAGAAACCAACTCGTATAGAGGACTTTTCCCAAGATCGACTTTTTTACTGAACTTGGAAAAATATTTAGTTTTTAAAATCTCTAAACGTAAGTAGTTTAAGACGTCTGAAAATGTTGGACGTTTTTTCTTATACCAAGAGCATTCCTGAATAGGAATCTCTTCATTTTTATCTTTTGTTAATTCTAAAGCCATTAAATTAATAACTGAATAAGAAGCAAATAAGCAAGGTGTTGTTCTATCAATTGATTTATCGCTCCACTGTCTTTGAGTTTCTATCCCTAGATGACGCCTACATTCTTCAAAAGTACTTTCAAGCTGCCATCTTTCAACAAAAGTTTCTATAATATATTCAGGAGTATGGTTTAGATTTGTACTAAACAAAACGGTGTATTCTTTATCTATTTTTATTAAAACCCATTTTATTGGTACAGGGCGAATTCCGTAACCGTACCATAAGCATAATCCTGTTAAGACTTCTACTTCTTTATTAGTTTCCCCATACCATTTCACATTAATCTTTTGCCAAACTTGTGAAAGATCTTTTGCTAATTGTTCAAACGTAGGTAGTCTTTTCCCCACTAAACGCGGACGGCCATTTTTATTGATTATAGGAAAATTGAAAGTTCTAGCATCTAATCTCATTCTTGAAATCAGGCTTACAGTATTATCAATACAAGTATTCGCTAAAATATACGTTGCAAATGCACTATCAGCCACAATGGTAATGCCTTTAATTTTTCCAATCCATTTGGAAATTATTCGAACAATTTGACAGGCCCATTCGTTTAAAGTTTTATGTCTTTTCAATTTTTTTAGATCTGATTTGTTTTTTGAAGATGATAGTGGGTTTTTAGGAGGCATCAGCACTGACAAAAAAGGACAGGCCCAAATTTTGGATGCCCAGGGAAATTGAATATGAATAGCACATACAAGCCAATTTAGACCTATTACTAAAACTTTATTTTCCTTTGTCGATTGTACAGCATCTCTTTGTCGACCAAGACCTTTAATATTTGGCCCCTTCCTTCTTTCGATTGTGGAGTCAATGGAAATAACAATATTTTTTGAACAAATTTTTCCGAGATTGAGTAGAAGAATTTTTGATCCTTGAAAAGAACACCATTTGGCCCCGCTGAAAACCCAATGGTATTTAGAGTAATTTTTTATATTTTTTAGGCCAAGTTGGCGCAAAATTTCAGTAATTGTACGTCGGTTTTTGCATAGAACATGCCCTAAAAATAATTGAAGAGCATTTTTAAAAACTGAGCGAGAAAAGAGTGGAGTAAAGATAGCAAAAACCTTTAAAATAGCTAATGGCAAGTCAGTCATCATGATCCTTATTCGTGGTTGAAAAAAGATTTAAGATACTGATTTGCCTTTTTTTATGTCAAAAATTCCTAAAGTCGAGCAAGCTGAGACAAGAGATGAGTTAGCAGAAGAACTAGCCGATGTCCTAGAAGTGGTGCGTACTTTGGCGCAAGAAAATGGAATTTCAATCGAAGAAATTGAGAAGTTTCGCTTAAATAAACGAGAGTTTAAGGGCGGGTTTGACAGTCGTATTTACAATCCATTTATTGATATCCAAGAGGATAGTCCAGCGATTGCCTATTATGCATCTAAAGCGAATCAATATCCTGAAATTCATCATCCTCAAACTTCATGCATCTTTTGCCAAATAGCCAATAAAGAGAAGAAGGCAGAAATAGTGGCTTCATTTAAGCACTGCTTTGTGATTAAAGATCAGTTCCCGTCTCGAATGGACATCTTCTTATTATCCCGTATGAGCACACTTTAAATTGGTTTACTTCAAGCGAACAAGTACGCTTAGACATTATGCAGGTCTTGAGCTTTATGAAAGCAAGATTAGATGAAGAACACAAACCAGATGGCTATAACATTGGAGCTAACTGTGGAGAATTTGCAGGGCAAACCGTGATGCACCTACATGTTCATCTTATTCCTCGTTACAAAGGAGATATGGAAAATCCAAAAGGTGGCGTAAGAGGAGTAATCCCAGAAAAACAGAAATATTAAGGAGAATAAAATGTTATCGCAAATCAAAAAATATCTATTTATCTTTACTATTGTACTGGTTCCTATAACTGGATTTAGCCAGGAAGCTAAACCTGCTCACAAGCCACCTATTCTGACAACGACGGCTATCATAGAAGTATATCAAGGGAGCCAGTTCAAGGGAATTGTATTGATTGAAAGAGGAAAAGCCCCATTTGGAAAAGCAATTCCTGGTGGAAAAGTTGAATATGGAGAAACTGTAGAAAACGCCGTAAGAAGAGAGATGATGGAAGAAGTTAATCTTGAACTTCAAGATCTCAAACAATTTCATGTTTATTCAGAACCATCAAGAGATTTTAGGCATCACTCTATTGAAGTGACTCATTTAGCAAAGGCCTTCGATTTACCAGCTGCTGGAGATGATGCTGCTAAAGCATTTGTAGTAAGATTAGAAGACATTCCATAGAAAGATTTGGCCTTCGATCATGCTCAAATCTTAAAAGATTATATTGAATACAAGAACGGAAACGAATCTCTTATAATGGTAAAACCATGATTATTAAAAGATTAATTTTAACTTTAACAGCTTGTTGTCTTCCTTTTTTTAGGAGAAGCAAAAATCATTGAAACAGCTCACATTGCCGATGTTGTTCCCTTTATCGATCAAGAAACTTGGTTTTTATTTGATTTAGACAATACCATGTTCGAAGGAGCGCAAGCTTTAGGACATGCGAACTGGTTTTATGATGAAATCCAGCAGAGAATGCAAAAAGGCATGAGTCGAGAAGAGGCAATTCGAGATGCTTATCCTGGGTGGATTAAAACTCAGAAAGTTTGCCGAGTAAGCCTTTAGAGGATGATTTTGTTCCTACTCTTGTTTCTTTGCAAAATCGAGGCATAACAATCATGGGTCTGACACATCGTCAACCTCCTGTGGCTGATTCTACAGTAAAGCAAGTCATCTCTTTAGGTTTTGAGTTTAATAAAACAGCTCCATCTAAAGAAACTTTCACTATTCCAGCTAATTACCCTACTTTGTATCTACAAGGCATTTTATTTGTTAGCGATTACAACAAAAAGGGAGATGTCTTTATTCCATTCTTGTCTATCATCAATCAAAAGCCAAGCAAAGTCGTTTTATTGATGATAAGAGGAAAAATGTAGAGGAATTAGAATCTGCTCTAACTAAACTTGGAATTGAATACATTGAAATTTATTATACAGCAATCGAACATGTAAAACCTGTCTATAATCGAGAAATCGCTGAATTCCAATATAAGTTTTTAGATCAGATTATGACCAATGAAGCAGCTCTCTTACTTATGGAACATGGGTTAGATTAATGATAACAACAGCTCGCTTAATTTTACGTCCTTGGAAAGATGAAGACTTAGAACCATTCGCTAAGCTAAATGGCGATATTCGTGTAATGGAATATTTCCCATCTGTCCTTAGTAAAGAGGAAAGTGATCAACTGGCAAAAAGAATGCAGTCAAAAATTACAGAAAAAGGATGGGGTTGGTGGGCTATGGTTCTTAAGGAAACCGGTGAATTTATTGGTTGTATAGGTCTAAATGATCTTAGTCCATCAAAATTTCCCACTCACTTTACGCCCGCCGTAGAGATTGGCTGGCGAATGGCCTATAATTACTGGAATAAAGGATATGCAACTGAAGGAGCAGAAGCTGTCCTTCAATATGGATTACAGTGTTGAATTTAGAGGAAATTGTTGCTTTTACTACTGTGAAAAATAAACGCTCTAGAGCTGTTATGGAGAGAATTGGGATGCATTATGATCAAAAAGATGATTTCGATCATCCAGAGCTTTCGGAAAATCATCACTTAAGAAGGCATGTGCTCTATCGCCTTAAACAAAGTGAGTGGTTAAAACTTAGGAAGAGTGAATAAAAAGAAGGTTGAGATGCAAGAAAGTAATGGCATCGTCATACGCTCAATGAATTTTGAAGATATTGATACGCTTGCTAATGAATACTGTTTTTCTTGGTCTACAACTCAAGAGATAAAAGAAAAATGGAATAAATATTATCAGGAACAGCAAAGCAATATACGAGTGGTAGGAGTTATAGATAGAAAAGGAGAATTACTAGGTTATGGAAGTTTAGTGTTTCATTCAAAATACCCTCATTTTTCCAGTATTCCCGAAATTAACGATGTATGGATACACGAGAAACATCGCAAGCAAGGATTAGGAAGCCTATTGATTAATTGGCTAGAGCGATTAGCAAAAGAAAAAGGATATAAAGAAATTGGTATTGGTGTTGGGCTTTACGCAGATTATGGATCAGCTCAAAAACTTTATTTTCGTTTAGGATATATCCCTGATGGCCATGGATTAACGTATAAATATCAACCTACTATCCCTGGGAAATCTTATCCACTAGATGATGAATTAATTTTATGGCTAAGAAAAAATTTAAATCATACGTCATCCTAATCATTAGGACAAAAGATGGAAAAGAATAAAAATCGTCCAAAAATTTCAATCTACATTGCCACAAGCATTGATGGTTATATCGCACGCAAAGATGGTAGTCTCGATTGGCTAGATAGAGTAGGTGGTTTTGATGAAGATTATGGATTTAAAAAACTACTGGATAGCATTGATGCTGTCATTCTAGGGCGAAAAACCTATGAAGTAGCCGCTCCTGTTCCTGATTGGCCATATAAAGGGAAAAGACTTTTTGTTCTTAGCCACAGCCTAAAAAATGTGAGAGAAGGAGTCGAACTTTTTCAAGGAGATTTAACTCAGTTAATCTCTCAACTCTACTTAGATGGGATCAAACATATTTGGATTGATGGAGGAGCAACGATTTCCCAATTTCTCAATTTAGGAATGGTCGATTCCATGATTTTATCTGTTATTCCTGTGCTGTTAGGAGAGGGGATTCCATTATTTCATGCAATAGGTAAAGAGCTCCCATGCCGGCTAGTCTCTTCTCATTCTTACCCAAGCGGGTTGGTTCAGTCAAATTATGAGATAGTAAAAAGTTAGGATTCAAATGGATCGTTTAACATTTAAAAAAGCTGCGCCTGAGCATCAAGAAGCTGTTTTGCAATGGCTATCAGAGCCTCATATCAAAGAATTTTGGGATAATAGTCCAGAGCATCGAGAAGATATTCTTATTTTTATGAATGGCAGGAAAGAGCCTTCCCCTTATTGGAATGGGATGTTCGATTACTGGATCGGATTTGTGGAGGATGAGCCTTACTGTTTGCTTATGACTTCTGAAATTTTGCCTCATCAAACTGATTTGCCAGAAGTTTGGAAAGCCTATCTATCAAGAAAAGGAAAAACATTTAGTATCGATTTTATGATTGGCAACACAAAACACTTGGGCAAAGGATTGGGAGGGAAGACATTAGAAAGCTTTACTGAGTTCATTCAAGAGAAAATTGATCCAACCGTTGATACATTCTTTATTGATCCCGCTGCCTCAAATCCTCGAGCTAAGCACGTGTATGAAAAAGGCGGATTTGAAACGGTCGCCACTTTTTATCGTGACTGCCAAGATGAAAAGAATGTTGAACATTTTCTCATGGTGAAAAAAATGCCAGAAGCAGGTTTTGTAGAAGTCGATGGTTTTAAATTAAGATACCGCATTGAAGGGGAAGGGCAAACAGCTTTAATTGTTGGAAGTGCTATTTATTATCAACGCAGTTTTTCAAAACAACTTCGAGAGCACCTGCGGCTTATCTTTGTGGATTGGAGAGGATTTGGTGAAATGATGAATTCTCCAAGCGGTTCGTCCTTATCATTGGATACATTTATCGATGATATTGAGCAAGTTAGGAAAAAATTAAACATTGAATCCTTGATCATGGTCGGTCATTCTGCTCACGCTCTCTTAGCTTTAGAATATGCTAAAAAATATCCCAAATATGTCTCGCATGTGGTCATGATTGGAATTTCTCCTAATTTAAGCCCAGAGATGGCACAAGCAGCTGAGCGCAATTGGCAAGAATCGGTCTGGCCAGAGAGAAAGGAAGTGCTTCAAGCAAGAATCAAGGAATTGCCAGATGAGGAATTACAAAAGCTTGCCCCGGCCGAGCGCTTTGTTGCTTGGTGCATCAGAAGAGCTCCTCAAACTTGGTATGATTATCATTTTAATTCTTCTTCTTTGTGGGAAGGAATCATTCCCAATTTGTCCATGCTAGATTATTTCTATGGCGTAGCCCTTCGTGATCTCGATATCACTAAAGGATTAGAAAACTTCAATAAGCCAGTGCTTTTGGCTCTTGGCCGCTTCGACTTCATTCTCGCTCCTGCAAGTGTATGGGATCCGATCAGATCAAAATTCCAAAATCTCACTGTACGCATTTTTGAGCATAGTGGACATTCGCCACACTATGAAGAAGCTTCTCTTTTTGAGAACGAACTTTTGCAATGGATAGAGAAGAAAGATGGCTAAAAAAATGATTATTGTCGTTCCTTATCACTCCGATTGGCCGATGATCTTTGAAAGAGAAGTAGTGAAAATCAAAGAAGCACTCGGCGCTAATTGTATAGCCATTCACCATGTCGGTTCAACGTCCGTGCCTGGACTTTCCGCAAAACAAGTCATTGATATGATTGGAGTCGTCAAAAATCCTGAAGAGGTTATTTGACCGCTTGAGAGTTTAGGTTTTAAGTATAAAGGCGAGTACAATATTCCCATGCGCTTTTACTTTAACTGCTCTGAAGGTGTAGAGACGAATCTCCATGTTTATGAAGAAGGCCATCCAGAAATCGAGCTCAATCTCCTTTTTAGAGACTATTTAAGGAGCCATCAAGAAGCAAGAGAAGAATACGCAAGCTTAAAAGAAAATCTTTTAAAAGATGAGGCCTCTTATGAAAAAAGAGGCTCTGCTTTTACAGGATATAATCTTGGTAAGGATGCATTCATAAGGAAGATTTTAAAATCTGCAAACTTTGATCGTATCCGCATCATGAAATGCACTCACTATGCAGAGTGGGATTTTGCTAAAAAGCTAAGACAAAAATATTTTTTTGATCCGTTATCAATGGCAGATCCTTACACATGGACATTTGATCATCAAGAGCACGCACATCTGATTCTTTATCAAGGTGTTGATATGATTGGCTATGCACATATTCAATTTTGGCCAAATCAAAGAGCGGCTTTCAGGATTTTTGTTGTTGATGAGCCTTACCGCCATCAAGGACTTGGCTCACAGTTTTTGCAACTATGTGAAAGGTGGCTAAAAAGACAAGGCATTCAATCTATTCATGATGAAGCAAGGCCCGATGCCATTAGCTTTTATCGCAAAAATGGCTATATCGATATGCCTTTCGACGATCCAAGCGGTGAGCCACCAAGTCCTCATGATATTGCGGTGGGAAAGAAATTATGAGCTTACAAATCAAGCAAAACACACTTAGCGATGAGATCAAAAAGAAAATTTTCCAAGGATTTAGTGAGCAAGCAATTGAAGCCACAGGCATCAATGGTTTGAGTGAAGAGCCTATTTCCTTTGAAGTTTTCGATCGAAGCGAATTTGTGGGTGCTATCGTTGTTCAAATGTTTTGGGAACAGCTTCACATCAAATACCTCTTTGTAGAAAAGAAATATAGAGGACAAGGAATTGCGACTCAACTCATGAATCACGCATTAGAATTTGGGAAAAAGCGAGGCTGCCACTTTGCCTTTGTAGAGACAATGAGTTTTCAAGCACTTGAATTCTATCGAAGATGTGGTTTTGTCATTGATTTTTCTAGAGAAGGTTATGCGAAAAATACAGCATTTCACTATCTCAAAAAGAATTTAACAAATAGCCTTGTTCCTGCACAAATCATGCGAACAGGAGCCTATGGCGTTGCCATTAAAAATGGAAAAATCCTACTCATTACTCAAGAGAGGGGACCTCATCAAGGAAAGTTTGATTTACCTGGTGGGCGAATTGAATTTGGAGAAACAATTGAGCAGACGCTGCGACGTGAGTTTCTCGAAGAAGTCTCTATGCACTTTGAATCGATGGAATTTCTCTTCAATTTAACAGAAAGAGTAGACGTTTCAAATGATCATGATCCTTATTCATTTCACTGCATTGGGCTCATTTATTCAATTTCTGGTCTATATCCATCTAACGAAGTATCAACAAATTCGTTAGGATATATTTGGAAAGAAATGTCTGAGATTAAAGAAATAGAGGCATCACAGTTTGTTTGGACGATCATAAAATATTATGCATAATTTCTCATTTGATCCTCTTTCCTTTGATCACTTAAACAGGCTTCATCGATGGCTCCAAAAACCACATGTGAGAGAATTTTGGGATGATGGAGACCGAACTTTAGAAGATGTCAAACAACACTATTTTTATCGATCCAACGTCCATTCATGGATTGCTAGCATACAAGGAGAGCCTTTTGCCTATTTGCAAATGAGCCTTATTTCTGAGAATGATGAAATGGCGATGTGGCGAGATAGAGAGAAAAATACGTTAGGTATTGATCTATTTATTGGAGAAACAAGGTATCTTGGAAAAAAATTATCAGTCCCATTAATAAACGCTTTCATTACACAATGTCTTAAGAATTATTTTCCATGCAGAATTCTTGTCGATCCTGATAGTGAAAACACTCGCGCAATTAAAACATATCTAAATGCTGGATTTACAACGCTTGGCGAACTTAAATTAAATGGGAAACTTCATCTCATTTTAATAAAGGAATGTGGAAATCATGACAAAAATGCATGAAAATGAGTTAGAGATAGATGAAAGCCTTGTCTACACCCTTCTTAAACATCAACGTCCAGAGTTGGCTAATTTGCCTTTGAAACCAATCCTATCAAGTGGAACAGACAATGCCTTATTTCGTTTGGGCAATCAATACGTAGTCCGATTACCTAGAATTGATTGGGCAACCGAAAGCATTGATAAAGAATATGTGTGGGTGCCTAAGATTTCTGAAAACATCTATTTCTAAACCTTTGTTTAAAGGTAATTCCAACCAGTTCTACCCTTGGTCTTGGATCATAACCAAATGGAATGAAGGCCAAAACCCAAATTTTGAAAAAGAAAACGAATATGAACTACTGGCTAAAGATTTAGCTTATTTTTTAAATGAACTACACAGAATAAAGCTAACTGATGGCCCTTATTCTAGGCGTGGAGTTCCTTTAAAAGAAGTAGATGTAGAAACAAAAAAGGCTATAGGCGAACTAGAAGGAGAAATTGATATCCAATCCGTCACCTTCTTATGGAATCACTTATCGAATATTCCATTATGGGATCAAGATCCTGTATGGATACATGGAGACTTTTTACCTGGAAATATTTTAATTCAAAATAACCGCTTGAGTGCTGTTATCGATTTTTCCGACGTGGGTATAGGAGATCCTGCTTGCGATCTGATTATTGCTTGGAGTTTGCTTAAATCTAATTCAAGAAGAGTGTTTAGAGAAAGTTTAGAAAATATTGATAATAATACATGGGAAAGAGGCCGAGGATGGGCCTTATCAATCGCTCTTATTATGTTGCCTTACTATAAAAATACAAACCCTACTTTAACTGTCTTAGCAAGAAAAATGATAGAAAATGTGTTATGTAATCAAATTTAAAACTTAGAAAGAATTATAAAATTATTATCAATAAAAATCTTGGGAAAGTTTTAATTATTTGTTTAATTTTATTTATATGTTATAGTATAATAAAAACCGGATTAATATCTTATGAGGATATTTTTATGTCTTTTACCAGTAGTGATTATAATATTACATTCACTCATCAAGACATAAATTACGATATTCAGCTAGTTAAGGGTCAAAAATCTGATACTACTGTGTTAATTAATGGTGTAACTTACTCTGTATTAACAGATAAAGAACAAACAAACACTGTAAAACAAATCTTAAGCTCAATTTCGTTAGAGTCAATCTCATCCATAAAGGACTTATCAAATCGAATTGGGGTCCTAAAAGATGTTTCTGCTGTTAAAGCCCATTCGATTGGAATAGAAATACTGAGCAATCCTGAATTGCTTATAAAGGAAAGGCAAACGGCTGTAGAAAATGGCTTAATTCCGCGTATTCCAACACCAGGCCAATCTATTAAAACAGCAAGCATTGAACAACGAATGCAGGAATTAGGCGTGCCCGGTGTAAGCATTACTGTCATTAATAAGGGAAAACCAGAGTGGTCTTCAGGTTATGGAGAGTTAAGTAAACCGGTTCTTATCCAAGCCGCATCCATTAGTAAAACAGTTACGGCCTTAACCGTTCTTTCTTTAATCGATCAATGTCAAAAGTCCGAAAAAGAAGGGACTTCCTCAGGTTTAAGCAAAAATATTAATCTCGATACAGATGTCAGTACTCTTTTAGATGAAGATCTATGGCGCTCTATTGATCCGGATGAACGCACAAAAGGCAATCAACCTAAGATGACAATTCGCAGTCTTCTTGCTCATACAGCTGGGACGACAGTGAGTGGTTTTGATGGCTATCCAAGGTTAGAACAAATTGAAAAAGAAATTTTTGAAATAAATCAACAAATCACACATTTAGAACAAAGCCTTAAAGAGAACCAATTAACTAGTTCTAAGGATTCTCAAAATTTAGAAAAATTGAAAGAAAAGCTCCAAAAATTAAAAGACGTTCAATCGAAAGCTTTTAAAGAAATTCCAACAGTCGATCAGATCTTAAAAGGACAGGGAAACTCTGGACAGGTCAAAATAGTCGATACTCCAGGTTCTAAATTTAATTATTCAGGCGGAGGCACAACAATTCTTCAGAAGATTGTCGAGGTTGTAACAGGACAAGATTTTGGCAAGGTTGTAAAAGAAAGGGTTTTTAACAAGCTTGAAATGGATAAGAGCACTTACTCACCTAAAGAATCGGAAACTTGCCACGGAAATGGTGTTGATTGCTCCCCCCTTCCTGGTAGATGGAATGCTTATCCTGAACTTGCAGCAGCCGGGCTTTGGACAACTCCGCTAGAACTTGCAAATATGGCGCTGGGAATTCATAATTCTTTAGAAGGAAATGGGTTTATCAGCCAAGAGCTGGCAAAAAGTATGCTCACTCCACAAACTAAAGGAATTCCCAATGGTTTAGGGGTCTTTGTAGAACAAACAGAATCTTCTAAATACTTTTTTCACCAAGGATCAAATTTAGGCTTTCGCTGCATGTTTGTCGCAAATTCTGAAGGCCAAGGTGCAGTCGTGATGACTAATTCAGAGTTTGGGGATCCTTTATACAAAGAAATTATTCCAAGCATTGCTAGGATTTATAAATGGCCAGATAGGGATAATCTTCCCATGTTTCAATCTCCTCTTAAACCTGAAGAAATCGAAGCCTTCAATAATCCTCCAATCATTAATATGGAAAAATGGAAGGAATATATTGGGAAATATGAATTTGAAGGTCATGTTGTTGAGGTTTCCTTATCGAACGAGAAGGTATCTATTCAAGTAGATCGAGATCCTCCTTTTGAAATGACTCCTTTAACAGACAATGCAGCCTTATTTCGATCGTCTACTCCAGGACCTTTAGATATCCTACGATTTAAACGAATAGATGATTCTTTAATTTTGGAACTTTTTGGAGCAGACCATCAAAGGATGAAATAACAAGAATTTATTTTCATGATCGGTTAAAAGGCTAATTTAACACAATTTACTAGAGGTTAGTTTATGGCTGATCAAACTACAAAAAAAGCGTTGCAAACATCTGAGACTCCGAAAACAAGAAAAGATACTGCTATCGTGACGAGCGATCGCTATAAAACACCGAAAACGAGTCCCCTTATTTTTCATTTTGAACCAGCTTCTTTTGCTTCCCCAGATTTAAGACTTCAAGAATGCGTAATTGAGCATACCTCCATAGAAGGAAAGGATGTCTATCTCTTTGACGATTTTTTCTTAGATGAAGAAGCTCAAGAATTAAGAGATTTCTCTACGAAATCGGAATTTAGCAGAACAATTTTTGCTGAGCATTATAGTAGAACTCAAGGAGAAGAACCTGCACGAGCTATGGATAACAAGGAGAAATGGCGCTTCTTTGCAAATCCTCCGCAATCAGTGAAAGAAATTTATAAACTGTTAAATTTTATTGCCTACCGATTAGACGCAGATGTGACAACTTTGCCATGGGAACTATACGATCAAGATATTTGCGCCCCTGCCGTCGCTACAAATAGAATTGAAAACCTATCTCACGAAAGTATGGAGCTAGGTAAGCATGAAGACTATAGTCCAGAAAGCGGCATCCCTTTTGGAATCCCTATTCTATATTCAAAGGATTCAGCTCTACATTCTAATCAATTCATTAATGGTGATCCTGGTAAACCTTGGCTAGTCTCACTAATGCTTTATTCTACATCTGAAGACTTTCTTCCCGAATATGGAATGGGAACGATTTTCTGTAAGAAAAATGGAGAAATTGCTTTGCGAGGAGCCTGTAAACACATGCGTTTTGTATTATTCGAAGGAGACATCATTCATAGCATAGAAGAATCTAAAATTCCTTCAGGAATAAAACCTTGGCGCGTCTCGTATGTGTTTAAACTCGTGATTAATCCCAAAAACGAAAATCAATCTATGAAAAAAGTGTTTTACGAGCTAATGCGGTCTTACAAGCTCTTAAACTCATGAGGTTATATGAAAGATGATAAGTTAAAAGACAAAGTGATCGAATGGAACAAGTCTTACATAGAAGCTATTATCGATGAACTACGGCCATCTGGAGAAGTATTGCAAGTAGGATTTGGTCTTGGCCATGCCGCCGATCGAATTCAAACTTATCATCCTAAAAATCACGTGATTATCGAAAGTGATCCACAACTTGCAAAAGAAGCAAAAAACTGGGCAAGTCATAAAGAAAATGTTTCTGTTATAGAAGGTACTTGGCAAAATGTACTGCCAACTTTAGGAGCTTTTAATTCTATATTTTTTAATGACTATCCAATCAGTAGCGGAGTAGAAATGGCTAAACGTTTGAGCCCAGAAGAAGCTGCTGCTACGGCGAGTCAAGCAAAAGAGCTCCTTGGTATGCTTGAAGAGCAGCTTTCTCAAATTGAAGTTCAATATTCTGATGAGGAAATAGAAGACTTTTATCAAAAGATTGGACAATTCTACCCAAAAGAGATGCCAAAATTCTTTCAAACGTTAAAAGATAAAGGCTGTATTTCTGAGCAGCAATACGAGAATGCATTTAAGAAATATAATATTGGAGCTAATTCTACAAAAGAGCCTTCAACAGAACAACAAATAGATCCTATGCTCGCATTTTTAGAGGAATGCCTTAAGAGCCATATGCAAAAGGGAAGTCGTTTTTCTTCTTTTTTAGGCGATACAACCTCTAAATATGAAGATTCGCAATTTTTTGATCGTATTATCACTGACCCAAATCTTGATTATCATGAGAAGTTAGTTTCCATTCAAGTCCCTGATTATAAATTCAATGAAGCTTTAATCATGGTACTAGATAAATTCGCTTAATAGGTGAAAGGTTAAACTTATGAATATTCCATCAAATCCTATCAGTCCAGGTCAAGTGATTTACTTAGCAGGCCCCTCATCGACCGGTAAATCCACTTATTCAAGCGAACTTATCAAAAGTGGCTGGTTACATTTTGAAGCTGATCATTTTCTCAGCGTTACAGAAATCAATCATGTTGAGAAATTTTTCAAAGAAGACTTGGCATTGATTAGACAGGCTTTAAGTGAAGAGCACCGCTCACCTGAAAGAATCTTAGGGATTATCATGGGAGATAAGCCAGAGATCACTCCAGATAATCAAGAAAAATTTAATAAAGCTCGTACTAGAATAAAAGAATGTTTAGATCAAAGATGGACAACACGCGGAGAACCAGATGACACCAAGGCTCAGCAAAACTGGCAAGAAGTCTTTATTAACATGCTTGATGAAGCCAACAAAGCATCTACTTTAGGAAAAAATGTCATCATTGATTTTGTTGGAATGATAGGCGAAAGACCAGAAGTATCCGCTCCTGGATTAAAAATTGAGAAAGAGAGTCCTAATATTTGGGATTATAAAGGGTTAAAAATTGAGCAATTTCTTAAATATGCTTCTATTGATCGACTTGCCCAAAATATTTTTCGCCGCAATCAGCAAATCGATAACAAACGCGATCCTATGTACGTTCTTAATCAATATGGAGAGCGTTTCAAAAAATCCTCAGAAGGTGACGAAGTAGTTGGTAAGATGTCGGTCAATGATCTGACAAAATGGATAGAGCGTTTTGTAAAAATTGAACATTTAAAACTTGATTATACAAATTTTGATCAGATTGATGAAGTAATTCAGAAAAGCATGACAGAGCTTTCTTCTTTGGAAATTGAAGAATTAAACAAAAAAATTGCATTATCTAAAGCAAAAATGTTTTCCCTAATGGAAATTGAGGAAGGTGATGAAGAAATATCACTAACATATAGAACGAATGATAAGGCTAAGCCAACTATCATTTAAATTGTAAGCTGAGAGGTATTTATGTCTGGAGATCTTCAAATTCATTTTCACTTAGGCAGTCAGGGATATGACGTGGGTCTTAGACAAGATACAACTCCCTATAAAGATTCAGTTGTCATTGGTGGAATTGCATATTCTTTACAAGGCAATCAGGAAGGCATTGAAATTGTTAAAAAATGTTTTGACAAAATACCTTTAGATTCAAGAACAGATCTCAGTCAAGTTGCCAAAGAATTAAAATCTAGAATATGGCTAGAAGGCGCTAAAAAGATTACATTATCCTCTACTGCAAGCACACATAAGTTAGGCATGAGCATCTTAGGAGAGAATGAACAAATAGATGTTCCAGCAATTATCAATGAGATTTGTGATGTTTTTGAGAAAAGCTTTGTATTTCCAGAAGTTGCTAAAAAGTGCACAGACTATCTTAAAAAACAAATGGAACAAGGCGCTTACGACGGAATTACAGATGGGGATGTATTTACTGAATCTGTCTTAGCAGATTTGCGCATGATTGCCGAAGATAAACATATTGATTTTTTCGTTAATCAAGAAGCTTTTAAAAAGCCAATTGAAACGCCTCCAACAGTTTCTTCTAGTCCAATTATTGAGCAATATGCCATTCCGAAAGTTTTAAACCCTTTTAACTATAAAGCTGAAACAGATATTGGCTGGATGGGAGGAAATGAGAGCAGCTTTCCTTACGAAATTCGTTCAGGATATTTAGATGATAGTCATAAAGTGGGGTATATCGATTTCCGAATCTTTGGAGTAACATCTGCAATGGATACTGAACCAAAAAGCCTAGATTCATTGGCTAGGAGACAGGCCATTATTGAGGCAGTGCGAAACATTAATAAGGCAGAATCTGTCATTATCGATTTGAGAAATAATGGAGGAGGAGATCCTGCAACCGTTCAACTTCTGTGTAGCTTATTTATCGAAGAAGGTTTTCCATTAAATACAATCGTACATCGAGGTGAAGAACCTAAAGACTACGCGACTCTTCCTCATACAGATATTCCTAAAGAACAACGCTTGACAGACGCAGGATTATTTGTGCTGATTGGGCCAAGGACATTTTCTGCAGCAGAAGAATTTTCAAATAATGTTAAAGTTCTCAATAGAGGAACAATTATTGGGGAACCATCAGGAGGAGGAGCTAATCCAGGCGGTCCAGCCCTGATAGGTGACGGGGATAAATTCGTTTTATTTATTCCAACTGGAAGAGCTGTTAATCCTATTCAAGAAGGAAATTGGGAAGGAGTTGGAATTATTCCAGATGAATTTGTTCCAGCAGAAGAAGCAATGGATCAAGCCATGCTTCTAATAAGCCAAAAATAAGGTAATACTATGGTAGATCCTATTTTAGAAGAAGAACTTAGGCGCTCAAGAAGAGTGAAACAATATCAGGAATATCAAAATTACTTGGATAATGCTGAAGACGTACCTGACACACAACCCATTGGAAAGATTGAAGGAAAAACAGTAAAAAAATTGTCGAATGACTCTTCATTGGAAAAAATATTCAATAATTCAATTAAGAACAAATCATAGGCATCTATTGTTTCTATTCATTTGACTCTTAATCTTTAAAGATCGTAAGCTTGTTAGACAAAAATGTAAGAGTGAATTTTATGGTAGATTACGATCAGCTTAAAATAAAGACCTATAAGCATTGGGATGTTTATCTTCATGAAAATCAATGCTATCTGGGTAGAGTCTTTGTTCAGCTAAAGAATAATAAAGGCGTTGAAGACTTTTTAGATATAGACGGTGAAGTAAGAGAAGAATTTTTCCTTATTGGGAGTAGGATAAAAAGTGCTCTAAAGATACTTTTTCAGCCAGATAAGATGAATTATGCGGCTTTGAGTAATACCTCTCCTTCATTCATATGCATATCATTCCCCGCTATAAAGAACCTCGCCAGTTTAATAGCATGACTTTCAAAGATACTCGTTGGGGTCAAAATTATGCACCATACGATCGTTCTTTTGTAGTTGATGAATCTATGCTATTCAAGATTAGAGATGCGATAAAGGAGTATCTTTAGTTCACTAATTTAAAAGCAGCTTGGAGAGAGGGCCCGCTTCTACTAAGTTGGTTTAAGTGATTCCTAATTCTTCAAAAGTTGCTTGAATTTGAAGAGCGTTAAGAGCGCAATTTGAACAGCGGTCTTAGATATTAAAGTTTAGAAAACTAAATTCTGAATAATTTTCTGATATTTTCATTTACAAAATGTACCTGATTTGGTACATTGTAGTTATAAGAACGATGAGAATAAAATGTCACCGACTCCTGCTATACTGGTTGAGTTCTACAGAGAAACTAATGGAAATGAGCCTGTTAGGAAATGGTTAAAGTCTTTGGATAAAGAAATTAAAGTCATTATTGGTGAAGACATTAGCAAAGTTCAATTCAGATGGCCATTAGGAATGCCACTCGTTCGTTCTTTGGGAGGTGGTTTACATGAAGTAAGAAGCACGATTCCCAATGGAATTGCAAGAGTAATCTTTAAAGTTATCCAGGGTAAAATGGTTTTATTACATGGGTTTATCAAGAAAACTCAGAAACCGCCTGCTCAGGACTTAGAATTAGCTAAAGAGAGGGCAAAAAAATATGAAGAAAAAGAACGAGATGTCTAAGAAAAATATTCATTCAGGTTCTAGTTTTGATGACTTCCTTAAAGAAGAAGGGATTTTTGAACATTGCCAAGAAGTCGGAGCGAAGTATGCTTTTGTCATGCAGCTAGAAGATGAAATGAAAAAACAAAATTTAACAAAAGAAGAATTTGCTAAACGAATGGGGACAAGTCGGTCTGCTTTAGATAGATTGCTTGATCCCAATAAACATTCTAATTTGAAATCTCTTATTAACGCAGCTCGCGCAATTGGTAAGCAAGTAAGAATTGGACTTGTTTAATACTTTTGTAACTTTTGCAACTTGCTAGGGGGTGGGGTATAAAAAGTTCTATCTCTCTATTCTTTAGTATTCCAAATGAGATTGAAAGTTGAAAGGATGGCCAATAATATTTTGCTGACTTGTGACAAACTCATGACATGGCTTGTGACAAAACAAAGACAATTCGAATGTTAATAAGATAAGTTGAAGCTAACGCAAATTTTTGGTGCAATTTTGGTGCACTTCAGTACAATAGAAGCCAATATGTATCGACAAATGGCGATACGGAAATTTCTGTAAATCTTTGAATGACTTGTTGTTATGGGTTGGCAGCTGTTGCACAGTATGGTTTGGAACGGAATCATAATCCGTGTGTCGTCGGTTCAAGCCCGGCTGCCGCTACATTCTAACCTACATTGTATAATAAAAATCTTTAGACTTAATCTTATAATTCCACAAATATGATGTTTGAATTAAGATGCTATGTTGATGAGCAAGAAGTGGTTAATCAATTAATACATTTAGACGCAAAATATTGTAGTCAATATGCTTTTACAGATGAGATTTATCATCCAAAAAACGGGAAATACAATCTTAACGAGCAATTTTTGCGATTACGTCTTTACACTCAAACGGCATGGGAACAAAAGTTAGTGGAATTAACTTATAAAGTTAAGAATATTTCTTCAGTTATTTTAAAAAACCGTAAATGGCAATTTAATAACAAGGAAGAAACTTTACCCCATCTTCTAGATTATGAATTAGCTTTTATGTTTAAAAGAAATGGGTATGAATATAAAACTGATAAGCTTCATATTTTTTTAGAAAAGATCGATGGACTCCCTTTTTCTGCAGAGATTTTATCAAAAGATCATAAGGCTATTGAAGATTTCTTTGCTAAAATTCCATCTGCAATAAAAATACAAGATTCAGTTCCTCGATTAATCGAAAAAACGTTAATTAATTAGATAAAATTTTTGTCTATTTTTCTGTTCTACAAATAGTTTCATAACATAAACTTATAGCAAAATTTAAAATATGGGAAATAATGAAGTTATTCGTTTGGGATTTTCACGGCGTTCTTGAAAAAGGAAATGATTTAGCGGTATTAAATAACAAATTTAAGTTTAAAAAAGCATAAGTATACAAGAATTATGACGACCGAAGAAGCTGATATCTTGTCTGGTCTTCGCTGGTATGAATATTTTGCTTATTTGCTTCCTGAAAGTACAAAAGAACACCAACTTGAATTGCAAGCTACCTGTTTTGAGCTTTCCAATTCACGTCCTGATATATTAGCAAAATACCTGCGCTTAAATGATAATGCAAGCCAAGTTTTGCATGCGATCAAAGAAGCAGAATATCCACAAATTCTTATCTCAAATACCCGTCAAGAGTCTTTAGATCAATTTGTCAAAATGGTTGACATAGAAGAATATTTTCCTAAAACTCATCGCTTTGCCGCTGATTCTCATACCCAAACAAAATTGACAAAGAAAGATTGCTTAAAGAGTTTTTTGCAAGATAAATACTTTCCAGAAGGAGTTATATCGATCGGTGATTCAGCAGGAGACATGGCCTTAATTCATGATATAGAAAATGGGATAGGTTATCATTATAAACACCCAGGTAAAAAGCATTTAGAGATTGACTGCCATTATAAAATTCACTGTTTAACCAAAGTTTTGAATGAATTAAGCGTCGGGAATAGATGTTAATAAACTTTTACTTGAACTTATCTTAAATACTGTACAAACCCCTAAAGAAATATTTTTAAAGAAAAATACTTCTAGTATTTCTTTCAAGTAAACCTTTTGTTTTTTTAATCAAATTTAGTAGCGTCTATTTTTTTTTGAGGATGTCTACTTGTCGTTGCTAAACAGGTCAAGTAGAACAAGTTAAATTACAAACGTACTCACACAAGAATTAATTTTTCTATCTTTTTTCAAAAAATTTTGCTATTTGACCTTCTCGTTCAACTAATTGACTAATGAGAAAGATTGTCCCATAGATTAATTGAGATAAAATTAGTGCTTCAATATAAAAAATAAAAGTTGTTGTAATTAATGTTAAAAAGATAGCTAAACCTAAAACACCTCTAATAATTTGAGTAGTGCGATAATCTTCTAAGGCTTTTTTTAGATTCAATGAAGTTATGGATCTATCTTGTAAGTGCTCACGCTTTACGTCTTGCTGTTGAGACACTATTTGCTTTAATTTTTTTTCAACAAATAGATTTACAACTGTACCTATTATGGGCATGCATGTTAGAAATTTTACAGTATTCGATTGAATAAATTGAGAATTAATATTGTTCATCTTACCTCATTAAAATAAATAAAAAGGGATGGTAATACTTAATTATTAATTTTTTATAAATTTATTCTAAGATTGTTGGAAAATACAGGCATTGTTTGACCCCCTAAAACTGGAGGTCATCCCATGTATAAGTCCGAAACTATTACTATTACTAAAACGACAATTAGAAGTATTAAGTTCTATTTGTTCTTAAGGCTTTTTCGAATTTTTTTAGAGGGAA
>Ga0209960_1001183_pt1 | contig 38587 bp, 33 predicted proteins | sample ThiBiot_500_plan_2_FD_183947 | JGI IMG/M metagenome (GOLD analysis project Ga0209960, IMG submission 183947) | Wastewater bioreactor microbial communities from Cape Town, South Africa - Thiocy_expt_500_plan (SPAdes) | ecosystem: Engineered > Bioreactor > Thiocyanate-remediating >... | reverse complement strand
GTTCCAAATGAGAGTGTTCGTGCAGGAATATATAATTCACTTGATGTTGTTTGAACCGTTGAATCTAATTGAATTGTATTGAGACAATTGGTTGTACAATTTTTGATGATCCACTGTTTGTTTGTTAGTGTTGAATCGTTACAATTTAATTCAATAATTGAGATTATATAAAAATCTTGACTTCGACGAAATCGTAATGGATTTAATAAAGTTGAACCATCTGGAATCAATATGAATTTTGGAGCATAACAACCTTTAAAGGTATATTGTAGATTGATGAGGAAAGTTTTTTGTTATAACGAACTTACCGTAACAGGGATTTGTTGATAAACTAAATTTTTGAATCCGATTGTTATCACGATCAGCAACATAGAGATTTCCAGAAGTGTCAAAAGCTATACTTCGCGGATATTTGAGTTGATCGGAATTTGAACCTGATGAGCCTGTACATCCAACGATACAACGAAAACCAATTTCGTCAGATCCAATTATTCGATTATTGTCAGTATCTGTTATGAAAAGATATTTATTTACATCTAGAATAACATTTGATGGGTGATTTAATGTAATTGTTGAATTTGGTGAAGTATTTCCTGCAACTGTTATTCCATTTGACTGGCTCAATCGAAATAATTGAATTCTGTTGTTCGTCCAATCCGCTACATATAAATCAAAATTTGTGTCAACAAAGATTCCATTAGGGCCACTTAGTTGATTTGCAGCAGAGCCGGCAGAACCTGTTCCAGCAACTGTTGTCATGACTGATACGTTATCACCTAACCATTTCTTGAAAACTTGATGTTGAAGATCTGCTGAACAATAAATGCTGTTCGTAATATCAATAAAAAGATCTATACACCGTGAAGTCATCGGCATAATCAATCTACTACTGTTTGAATATAATGCTTGTCGAATTGAACTGTTATCGCCAACATAAATATCACCATTCATGGTTACGAATATTGATAGTGGTGCGTATAAATTAGCATGTAAAACAGTCGTTGGATTAATTCTATCATTTGACCAAATGAGAATTTGGCCTGTCTCTTGATTGGCTACATAAATTGTGTTATTTTTATCGATGTACTTGCCATAAGGACTTGATCCAATGATACTACTATTAGCTAAGGTAGTTGCATTTGGATTCCATGTTGCATTCGAACAGAATTTTGGTTGATTATATGATGGACCTAAAATATAGAATAATATTTGTAGATCATAAATTCAAAGATATTTACTGAGAGTATTGTTCAAACGGAGAAATTTTTGAATGCGATGATTAAACTCGTCTACAACATAAATATTTCCAAAACTATCAAAAGCCATACTAGATGGCTTATTTAACGTATTAGCGGATGAACCCGAAGAGCCAGTACATCCAACTATACAATGAAAACCGTTCTCATTAGATCCAACAATACGATAATTGAACTGATCTACAATAAATAAATATTTTTCCATATCGAGTACAACATGAATTGGACGATCGAGAGTAATTGTTACATTTAATGATCCACTTCCTGCAACTGTAATTGCATTCTGTTGTCCTTGTCGAAATAATTGAATACGATTATTTTCATGATCGGCAACATATAAATCAAAATTAACATCGCCAAATAATCCATAAGGGTTATTAAGCATATTTGGAGCATTTCCAGCAACACCTGTACCAGCAACAAGTGTTAATATATTTGAAGAACTACTTAGTGGTTTCGATAAAACTTTATGTTTATAAGTGGATGTAAAGTATAAAGTATTATTGAAATCAATAAAGATACTATGTGAGTTTGAGTCACTATATGCAATAGTCGCAGAAGTATTAGTTTCATTTGATAACCACCGATTGATAGTAAAGGGTGAGTTTGCAGAACTAGTATAAATATCACCATTACTAGTTACAAAAATAGAATGTTGAGTCCACTGATTAGTATTGATTTGCTTCGTGGGATTGACACTTTCATTCTCCCAAATGTATATACCATTCGTAGTTCGACCAGGTATATAAATTGTGTTATTTCTGTTGATAAATATACCGAATGGGGATGCGCCAACTGTATTGCTATCAGTAATTGTGATTCCATTTGAATTCCAAACAGTAGATGCATCAAATTTGGGTTGATTATAAGATATACCTAGATAAGAAAGATATTATCGTAGATCGACAATATTAGTAAACAGACTATTAGATGTATTTATTGTAATAATTTGGGAATCTTTTGTCGATGCATATGTGACTAAATAGGGTACTAAAAAGATTTTAAAATGAAACGGGTAGATAATTACCATTATTTCTAATCGATATATCTAGTAAAAGTACAACATTTAACTTAGATATTCTTTAGTTGGATCAAACTTACTGCAAGAATTGGTCATTAATGCAAGCTTTTGTATCCGATTATTCGTTCCGTCAGCAATAAATATACTGCCATATGTATCGAAACTTATTGCTCGTGGACTTTTTAATTGATTAGCTGCAGAACCTGATCCATTACATCCAACTAAACATCGAAATCCATTTGGTCCACTTCCGATGATGCGATGATTCCCATAATCAACAATAAAAACATATTTATTAGCATCTAAAATCACTGCAGTTGGTTCATTCAAATTAATTGTTGATGGTGATGATCCAGATCCTGCTACTTTTATTCCATCTGATTGGCCCAATGGAAATAATTGAATTCTGTGATTAGAGCGATCTGCTACATATAAATCCAAATTAGTATCAACAAAGATTCCATGAGGGCCGTTCAACATGAATGATGTTGAACCGCTAACACCAGTCCCAGCAACGATTTTAACTTGATTAAATGAGTTATTTAAAGATTTTCTGATGATTTGATGATTCTGGTGTAGAGAACAATAAATATAATTGTTAATATCAATGAAAATATCGTAGCAATTCTGGACTGTTTGCACGATTGAAAGAGTATTTGATAAATTAGCTGATAATCTTCGTATTTCACTAATAGAATTCAATTAATAATCGAAGTAGATTGAATTATCTTCTGCGACGAAAGCAGTTCTTATACTAGATGAAGATGTTGATATATTTCTCGATGGTATTAAGCTTGCATCAGGCCATACAATTATGAATTTATTGCTTTTATTAGGTACATAGACAGTGTTATTAGTTGTAATAAAAATATCGTAAGGATCTCCACCAATAGTATCACTGCTAGCGAAAGTTGTTGCATTTTCGTTCCATGACGCATTCGGACAAAAAATTGGTTGATTATACGATAAACCTATAAAATATTTTAGAGCTTCTATTGATTCGAATGATTTACCTGATGTTTGTCTAGAGAATATTAGAAGAAACAAACAAATCAAATAATCAGCAAACATCATGCAAGTAAAGTCACCAATAAAGATGGCCTTGGAGTTTTTTTACCACCGATTTACTTTTTAGACCAAAGCGTGACTTAAAAACATTCATTTTCAGAGAAATAACATTAAATTGTTTAACATGTTTTCTTTCCACTTAAACGTAATATAGGACAGACTGATAATGTATGATGAAGGCAAAAAGAAACATGTTATTATGGGTCGATCCGTGAGGTCCCTACCACGTTTTGGAAAGTGTTTTTTTTCGCTCAATATGCCGGTATGGTCCAGAGAACACTTTTGGTGAAAAAAAATTGGGTCCTTCCTATAAAAAATTTCGAGATCGAGGTCATTTTTTAGGTACATGTCTAATATTGTTAAAATTATGCAAAAAATCTCGGAAAAAAACAAAAATGCTTTAGGTGATTTTTCACGCTGAAAAAGATGAAAAGATTTTCGAAAAAAAGAAAAGTACTACTGGATTATTTTCTTCTTAATATTCGATGAATAACTTTAAAATACCAATCGTTTACAAGCACTTAGCCCACACGTTTAAAGATGGCCTCACCATTCAACGAAATTTCATCTTTCTGACACTATTCTATGCTTAAAATACATCACTTTTACAATTTGCTGCTATGAAATGGCGTATATTCAACGTTATCCAAAGAACTTCGTCAACTCCATAAAACATCTAACGTATTTTGCAATTAAAATTGTCGAAATCTGTTCACAAAAAAATTCCTTCAAAAAAATGGTAATTATGAGGCTAAGAAATATGTAGTTTGCTATACTTCGACAAAATGACTAAAAATTCGGTATTTTTAATATAGCGGACCTATTTTTTCTTCTCGAATGTTTTCATCGTTTTCAGTGTGAAAAATCACCTAAAGCATTTTTGTTTTTTTCCGAGATTTTTTGCATAATTTTCACAATATTAGACATGTACCTAAAAATGACCTCGATCTCGAAATTTTTTATAGGAAGGACCCAATTTTTTTTCACCAAAAGTGTTTTCTGGACCATACTGGCATATTGAGCGAAAAAAAAAACACTTTCCAAAAAAGTGGTAGGAACCCCATGGATCGACCCTACACATGTTATCCGATGTGTTCATATGATAGACTTGAACTACTTGTAATGAATGATCACTGAGCATTCAATGAAAGTCGAGGGTTATAGGCGAAGCCCATGATTCGTGTTACTTGTTTCGTAGATCAAATTTTGATGACTAATAAGCGAAAGAAAATAGTCAATCAGAGGTAAACATTGCTCTATCGATTTACGTGAGCCATTCAACTGTAAAATAACAAAAAATTTCCCAAAGTGGGAACACTCGAATCAATACTATACACCTACGCTTGGAAAAAAAAAACTTTGATGTGCTTACCGTCTATCGAGAATAAATGCTTGGTTGGTTTTGTAATAGACGGAGAGAGAGCAAGTATTTAAGATATAACGAAACATATCGTCAATACATTTATTCGTAAGTAGTTTGGTTTTATTAAGGATTATATCTGAATTCTTGAGATTTTGTATGAAGATACTGAGAAAACTCAATCCGATATTTAGATTTTACAATGTAATTTATCACTATTATGAGCGGTTTCAAACATCCAATTGAGACAGACAAAAGGGATCTGTTCAAACGAAAAAGGTTAGGGAAGTTTAAAGAATTTCGAATTTCATTGTGAGATCGGAACAAATCATTTATATCCCGTCTATAGTCTAATTCACTCAGGACATCTGTCCAAACAGTGTGGAAACTATGTTGTTCTACTTCTCTTCTCCCCTTCACTGTAACCTGTTCATATGCTCGAAAGTGAGCATAGTAAACGTCTTTCACAAAGGCGTGAGCGAATCCTTACAATGAGTGCTACTTGTATTATTAACGCAAGCTAAAGAAAGAGAACAAATAAAACAAATTGTATATTCTTTTCCTCACCCAAAAACATCATTCTATCCGTTTTAGATAAACAACGTCGTTGGAAAATACCGAACATACGTATCCAGCTATGGGCAGTGATAACAGTAAATCATTACAAATATCCGATGAAAATCTTGAAACATTTTCAATTTTTTTCGTTGATCCACAAGTTAATGAAACTGAAGATAATCGAAATGCTCAATTCGAACTAAAGCAAATTATCAATCATTTAAAAACATTCGATGATCAAAATCAATGTCATCAGAAGATTCTTTCACTTTCACAAGAAGATCGACTGATTCTTATCGTGAGTGGTCGATGTGGTCGACAATTAGTTCCTCAAATTCATCATCTTAGACAAGTTTCATCGATTTATGTCTATTGTATGGATAAGAAAACGAATGAACTATGGGCAAAAGATTTTTTTAAAATTAAAAGTGTTATTGTTCAATTGAAAGATCTCATTCGTGTCATTAAACAAGATCAACAAAGTCGAATTAAAATTGACGAACCATTATCCATAAATCTATTGAATGGTAATTTTATTCATTCTCTTCTCTTAATCGATGTTCTTATTCGAATGAAATCGATCGAAAGTGATAAACAACAATTGATTCAGTTATGTAAAAAAGAATATCAAAACAATCAGAAGCAATTAGTATTCGTCGGTGAATTCGAAAAAGATTATCGATCAGATAAAGCACTTTGGTGGTATACTCGCGATTCATTTCTATCTAGAATGTTAAACAAAGCATTACGAGTACAAAATATTGATCTTTTATTTCTACTTCGCTTTGTTATTCGTGATATTTATCAACAATTAAAACAATATCAATACGAATCACCAATTGCTGTCTATCGTGGTCAGGTTATGTCCACGGGTGAACTCAATGCTCTCCGGCAATCGATTGATAATCTCATTTCGATAAATTCTTTTTTTTCAACAAGTACCAATCGTCAACAAGCATTATGTTTCTTGAATAGCACTGAAATTACCGGTGATTTATGTCGTGTGCTATTCATTATTGATGCCAATCCTCAAGTAGTAAAATCAAAACCATTTGCTGATATTAGTTCATTGAGTGATTTCAGCGATGAATGTGAAGTATTATTTATGATTGGATCTATTTTTCGATTGATTAAAATTGAAGAAATAAAAAATGAAAAAATTACAATGATTCATATGGAACTATGTGGTGATGATGAACATGATTTAAAGGAATTATTCCATCATATGAAAAAAGAATTTGGTGGTGGAAATGAAGAAGTTAATCTTCGTTCGTTTGGTCAAGTATTGCGTCGAATGGGTAAATATGATTTTGCAGAGAAGATTTATCATCGATTATTATCAGAGTTACCACCAAATGATCCTTCGCTTGCTGATTTATATTTCAGTCTTGGCAAAGTGACTCTTGATAAAGGTGCCTATGATTCTAGTCTTGAATGGTATCAAAAATCACTGGTGATTCACGAGCGAAAAGGATCATCTAATTATCGAAACATTAGTAATTTATATATTTGTATAGGTAATGTTTATCGTCGCAAGCGTGAGTTGGAGAGAGCATTAGAAAATTATAATAAAGCGATACAATTATATCGAAATGCAAATGATGAAGATCATCCAAATATGGCTAATTTCTACAATAACATTGCTCTGGTATATTATGAGCAGAAAAAATACACAGAAGCATTAGATTTTTACAAGAAATCATTAGCTATTTACAAACAACATTTACCTTCCAATCATCCAGATATTGCTGGTTCTCACAATAATATTGGTAATGTTTATTCTGATCTGAATAAATATGATCGTGCAATGGAACATTATCAACAGTCACTCCAAATACGTTTAAAATCACTTCCTGCTGATCATCCTGATATTGGCAAGAGTTATGAATGTATTGCCTTAATATATGAACAAGAAGGTGAATGGAAAGAAGCATTAGAACTATTTAAAAAGGCATTGAATATCTATCAACATTCATTCTCTTCGCAACATCCAGATGTACTGACAGCTAAAGCAGGCATTGAACGTGTATCCGCCAACTTGAAATAATATTTTTTTTGCGTTATGAAACAAAATTTCCGAACATAAATCACTAATAATCCATACACTTGATAGAAAAGAAAAATATCACTGTTGTTTCATTCTTGAAAATTTGAAATTCTATTGGCCGTGCGAAAAAGATAAGTTAAAGTGAAAAGGCTAGAACTCACAAAAAGTTGTTGCTCCCTTGGCTGAAATTATTCTTTCGAAACAGTGATTGCAGTACTTAAAATCCCTGAAAAGTTTCTTTATAAAATCGATTGAAAACGTCGTTTATTTCTGCGGAAACTTATAGAAAATATTTCTTTAGAAATAACTGCTTAATTTCCTCGATTATTTCAAACAACTCTTGTCTTCATTCTAAGTCTATCATTGAAATTCAGCCTTCTTCATATTCTTTGACTAAGATTTAAATGTTTGGATTAAAATATCTGTTTACTTATCCTCTCTCTCAATGAACAACATTGCAAAAAGGCGTTTGGAATTCAGATGAACATTTCGTCGAAATCAAGTGAAACTTCGATCAACTTTCAATTGAGCTGGCAATCGAAGTGTTTATTCATGTTTATTTGTAGTTTAATAATAATAAAGTAATTCGTTGAACATTGACTGTCGTGTACACATACTTCCTCAACTCATATTTCTATACATGAAAATCGAACGAACTATGACAATGGAGAAAAGCAGTATCTAATTATATCTTTTCGAGTTTAGTTGAGTAATTCCTCACGATTATCTCTTTCTACTTACTCAAACTCTCCGATCTGGATTATTCAGTGTACGACTAAGTTCTAACTATCATTTGTCATTTATTAGGAGTTTCTAAAATCGATGTTCTTTTGACAAACACACACATGACCCTCGTTACAATCGAGGGAATTTTACTTGACTTTTTTTCCTTCAAATGTTTTTATTACATAATCAAATAAACATTTGTCCTCGATCTACGAAGAACTTTTTTTTTATGAGAAAAATTCTAGATCAACATCAAAAACATTTCTTTATCATGATTTTTCTAAGTTGTTTTCATATTTTCGTCATTTTTCTATTTGTTCGACAAATTCAAAGTTAATCAATTTATTCGTAAAGATTTTTATTTTTATTCTCCATAGGTCCATCGTATAATCAACCGATATTTCCTCCCAATTCAACTTGGAATCAAAATGCAACGACATTTGCAAATAATTTTACAATCGGGACAAATCCTTACACTTTGTACATTGATACGAATAATTCGATTTATACAATCAATCGTGACAGCGGACGAATTCTCATTTGGATGAATAATTCAATTGATCCAAATTTGACTTTATATGCACAATTATCGTCAAGTGCATATTCAATATTTGTAACAACAAATCGACAAATTTATGTTGGAGATTCAACTTCAATTAAATCAAATTCATATTCAAATCAAACCATCGAAATTGCGAATGTTTCTTCTTCCATTATTTATGGTCTTTTTGTTGATATTAATAATACTTTATATTGTTCAATGTATAATGAACATAAAGTTGTAAAAAAATCGTTAAATGACAGTTCATCAACGATGATAACAGTTGTTGGAAATGGTTCTCAAGGTTCTACTTCGAATATGTTACAAAATCCATATGGAATCTTTGTCGATACGAATTATGATTTATATGTTGCAGATCGCAGTAATAATCGAATTCAATTGTTTCACTTAGGAGAAACAAATGGAATTACAGTTGCAGGAAATACATCTGCAAATCTAACGATTGAACTTAATTATCCAAGATATGTGATTTTGGATGGAAATAAATATCTTTTCATTGCAGATGGTGACAATCATCGAATAATTGGTTCAGATGAAAATGGTTTTCGTTGTATTATTGCATGTTCGATGTCATCAGGTGCAACATCCGATAAATTGAATTATCCACGAAGTCCCGCTTTTGATAGTTTTGGAAATTTATTTGTTGTCGATACCAGTAATAATCGAATTCAAAAGTTTTCTTTATCAACAAATGCGAATCAAAGTAAATCGTTTCTTGAATTCAAATTTGAAATTGCATTACGGAGAGTGGATCACCCCAGTAAATGATCAGTTATTTAAAACAAATCTTTAGTGAATCAGACGAGGGTAACAGCTGATCGAAATCAGTGTCGAATTCGAGTGAATCTCGATGTTAAAAATCACAAATCAGTTGTTACTCTTTTCAAAAAAAAGACAAAAATCCTTGTTCTACTGCTCAAACTGTCAGTTCTTTTGACTTCGTTCTCTGTTTGTTTTCGTTATTCGAGTGCAATACGTATAATTCTAGGATTTCTTTGAGTTTTAATATCGAAATATCAAACAAACAGACAAAAGTTTACGATTCTGAAGAAATATACCGATTTTTGGTTTTATTTTACAACAAAAAAGGCTCGAGAGAAATAATGGATTCTCACTTAATCAATCTTATTTTTCTTTTCCTTCAAAATACATCGAGTTTCAATAAACATTTCATTTTCTCTTTCTTTACGATGATTTTTATCATTTTTACTTTTGTTTTTCCATAGGTCCATCGTATAATCAACCGATATTTCCTCCCAATTCAACTTGGAATCAAAATGCAATTACAGTAGCAAATCAGAGTCAAATCGGAACAATTCCATTCGCTTTGTACATTGATACGAATAATTCTATTTATACAATTCATCGTCAAAACGGACAAATTCTCATTTGGATGAATAATTCTAATGATCCAACTTTTATTTTCTATACACAATTATCATCAGCAGCAGTGTCAATATTTGTAACAATAAATCGACAAATTTATGTTGGAGATAACTCTTCAATTAAATCAAATTCATTTTCAAATCAAACCATTTCCATTGCAAATGTTTCTGGTTCATGTTTCAGTCTTTTTATTGATATTAATAATAGTTTATATTGTTCAATAAATTCTCAACATAAAGTTGTAAAAAAATGGTTAAATTCAAATTCATCAACAATAACAACAGTTGCTGGAACAGGTTCTTCTGGTTCTGCTTCGAATATGTTATATTATCCAGTTGGAATCTTTGTTGATACAAATTTTGATTTATATGTTGCAGATCAATATAATAATCGAATTCAATTATTTCGATTAGAACAAATAAATGGAACTACAGTTGCAGGAAACACATCTGCAAATCTAACAATTTCACTTAATAATCCAACAGGTGTGATTTTGGATGGAAATAAATATATTTTTATTACAGATGCTAGTAATCATCGAATCGTTGGTTCAGATGAAAATGGTTTTCGTTGTATTGTTGCATGTTCTGGTCAAGGTTCAACAGCCAATAAATTGTCTTCTCCACGAAGTCTCGCTTTTGATAGTTTTGGAAATTTATTTGTTGTCGATTACTATAATAATCGAATTCAAAAGTTTTGTTTATCAACAAATTTCTGTAATAATCAAAGAAAAAACAGCGATTTGATATTTTCATTTGATTATTTAGATCCAACAACAACAACAACAACCTCTACATCAACATCGTCAACAACAAATGTGAATCAAAGTAAATCATAGAAAGAAAAATTCAAAAAGAGAAAAAACGTTTTTGTTTTGTTAAAATCTCAGTGTGTAGATCTCCTTCGATAATTTTAATTCCAAGCGGATCAACATTAATAAATCCTTTGAAATTTCGTCGAAGTCAAGATTTTTATATCGTTTCATTAATTGAATTGAATTGTAACGATTCAACATCAATTCAAACTCAATGGATTCTAAAGAATAATTCCAATGTCATTCCCTTCGATTCTGAAATTGAAACCACATTTAATGAATTATTTATTCCAGCAAGAAAACTTCCTTTTGGAATTTTTGAACTTGAATTAACAGTCACAATGACTAAATATCCAACAGTGAAAAGTTCTTCATCAGTTTATGTTGAAATAACTCCATCAGGAATCACAGCAAATCTTGTTCAATTAGGAACTTCAATGATCACAAGTGGATTCGAACAAGATTTGAAATTAGATCCAGGTTCTTATTCGATCGATTTCGATGAAAATACTTTTGATAAAGATGTAAGTTGAGTATTAAAACAATTCGAATTAATTTCAATTTTGATTGAAAAATAGAAATGGATTTACAAGTATTATTGTCGAATTTATCCAACATTTAATTTCCCAAATTTCAATGGTTATTTATTAACAATTGACGATCGAACAAATGGTTCTTCGACTCCTTCATGTTTAACGAATCGAACAGCATTTCGATCTGATAATTCTTCATTGACAATTCTCTCTAAATCACTTCAGCCGAATCGAACTTATCAATTTATGGTTCAAATGTCAAATATTTTGAATTCGACTCAACAAGCAACAGGTTATGTTCTTGTTAAAATTGAAGAAACTCGTCGACAAATGATTGCAATCGGTTGCGTAATCGTAACTCTTTGTTCTCCAAATCTCGAATATCAATTCGTAAATCCAACAACTCAAGTTGCTCTTTTCTCTCTTTGTATCGGAAATTGTTCTTCGATTCAAAAAATCACTTGGAATGTTTATTCTGGACAAGCGAATTCTTCTCTTTGGATTTTATTTAATCAAACTCAAAATTATTTCTTCGGAACAACTTCGAGTAATTTCACAGTGACAAATCAATTGTTTATTCAAAATCCAACAATTGAATTTTGGAAATTCGAAGTTGTTTATTCATTTCCAAATAAAACGAGTACAAGTGCATTACATTTTGTGATCAATCAACCTCCTCAAAATGGTTCTTGTTCGATTTCTCCATCAAATGGAACAACAACAACTTTATTTTCGATTTCTTGTCCCGATTGGTTTGATGAAGATGGAATTAAAGATTATTCTCTTTATTCTTTCACAAATCAACTTATGATCGCTTTTTCAAGTTTTTCATCTTTTCAAGTTTATTTACCTTCAGGAGAAAATCAAATTTTATTTATTGAAATTCGAGATCAATTAAATTGTTTAACTAAATTTAATCTTTCATCAATATCAGTTGGAGCAGATTCTCAATTGAATACTAATTTACTTTCAACCGGAAACCAGAATGTTGTCTCACAATTATTAACTTCTTTTTCTCAACAATTTAATCAAATAAATCAACAAAATATTGATAAAGCTGTTTCGAGTGGAATTCCTCTTTCAATTATTTCAATTTCATCTTTAACAACTCAAAGCCAACCAACTAACAGTTCATTCAATCAATCGGCTCTTATTGAATTCGAAAAAGAATTAAATTCTCAATCTTCGACAAGAGAATATTTAATTTCTTTTACTCAAAATCTCCAAATAACAACATCGAATAGTATTAAATTACAATCTTCATCATTAGTTCAATTGACTAAATCAACAAATCAATTAACTCGAAACACAATTTCAATCGCAGCTGATCGATGTTTTCGGTTAACTTTAGCTTTACAATCGATTTCAATGAGAATTTCTCAAGAAGATGCCGAAGTTTGTTCAACTCAATTATTTCAATGTGCTTCAAATATTTTATCTTCTGTCAACGGTCCTTTACAACAAAGAACGACGATTTTAGATTTAGATTCTCAGAGAGCAAAAGAATTTCCTCAAGATTATGAAACAGATTTAGAATCTGAATGGATGAAAATAAATCTTTTAAATGAAAATAAGAAAAATATTTATCAACAAAAAGAATTAGCAAATCAAATTCAAAATCAAGTCAAAGAAATGATTTCTCGTTTGAATTCAATCTTAAATATTCATTTAAATATTGGTCAAAAATCGATTATCAATACTTCAGAAGTTTTCATGTCTTTGCAAAGTGAAACGATTAAATCTCTTTCGAATCAAACATTTGCCAATGGAGCTATTCAATTCTTCCCGATGGAAATAAATCAAACAGAAAAATCGATTCGAATTCAATCGAAAGTTGAACCTTTAGCTTCTTTTGGTAATTTAGCCAATACAAATGTTTCTCGTTCGATTTCTTTTTCTCTTTTCGATTTAAACGGAACAGAAATTTCTCTTGATTATCCAATTGAAATCTTTATTCCTCGAGATCCAAATCGAATTCTTCCTCCAATGATTCTTCAGAATACTACGTCTCGTCAACAATTATTCAATTTCCATTATGTTAACATCACAACTATTCTCTCAATTTCAGTTCATATTGAAATTGAACCATTGAATTCGTCTGTTGGTTATTTATTAATTTATAAATTCGATAAAATTCCTCAATTAAATGAAACCGATGGTTGGTCAATTCTTTGCCCAAAGGATTTTCACAATTATTTCCTCGATAATGAACAAACCCGAAATCATAAATCCTTAGTTTTCGGTTTACGAGAATTAAATTCCTCTGAAATTCTTTCTTATTGTCGAAATAATAATTCTCAAATGAATCCACCGATTACGAATGAAAGATTTAATTTTACTTCAAATTATAAATTACGAGTTTATTCCTCTGGTTGTTATTTTCTCGATGAGAATAATCGATGGAATGATCGAGGACTGCAAGTTGGAAATTTGACAAACCTTGATCAAACTCATTGTTTAACAAAATCATGAAATTGATTTTTTTTCCATGATGTTCTCAGCAATAAATTTATTTAATCGAAAGAAGAAATTTCAGATTTCAAAGAACATTTCGTTGTTTTCTCACATAGATAATTAATTTTTAAAAAAACAAGCATGAATTACATTACAAATAGCAAAAATGAGATAAGCAGGTTAAAGATACAAAGAATAAAAGAGACATAAAGTGATTTGCTTCCATTGTTGCTAAATGTTGACGTTATTTCAGTAGACATCGTTATGAATGTGGATGGGGTAGTAGTTGGAGTTACTGTTGTACTTTCTTCAAAATAAGTCGATTCATCTGTTGTTATTTCCGATTGACTTGTTGATGGAACTTCAAGGAGAAGAGTTTTTATTTCAAATCAAAAGAAAAACAAAAGAACTTACTATCAGATTTCTTTGATAAAAAGATTTTTTGCATCCGATTATTACCCAAATCGGTGACATAAATGTTTCCATAACTATCGAATGACATAGCACGAGGATAAGTTAATTTATCGTTTGTACGACCGAAACCAGAACATCCAAAAATACAACGAAAACCGTTTTCATCCGAGCCAACGATTCGATGATTGCCTGAATCAACAATAAACAGATGTTGATCACCATCGAGAACGATTCCTGATGGAAGATTAAGTTCGATTGTTAGTTTTGCTGAGCCTTTTCCTACAACAGTTATTCCATTTCGTTGATTCAATCGAAATAATTGAATTCGATTATTTCCAGAATCGGCAACATATAAATCTAAATTAATATCAACGAATATTCCACAAGGATTATTAAGCATATCCGATTGAGATCCTAGGACACCTGTTCCAGCAATAGTTGACCAATTTTTATCAACTCGTTCATTATCACCCATCGAACAATATAAATTCTCATAAATATCAACGAAAAGACCATAACATGCTGATGAAACATTCATAACCGATATCCATCTTTCATTTTCTCGAATCCATTTATCAACACGACCATTGCTGTATCCATTATCAACATAAATATCACCATTCGTTGTTACAAATAATGAAAATGGATCTGATAAATTACCAGAAATAGTTTTTGTTGGATTAAGATCATTTTCATTTTGCCAAATATGAATTTTATCAGCATTTACATCGGTTATGTAAATTGAATTGTTTGAATTGATAAAAATACCAACCGGTTCTTTGCCTACAAAAGTCATTGCATTTGAATTCCAAGTCGCATTGATTCGAAATCTCGGTTGATTAAACGAAACAATTGCAAAAGTAAAATATTGTTGTTGATAGATGAACAAACCAATCCAAATCCGAAGAAAAAACATTTCAAATGAAAAAGTTGAAGTCACGTCATTAAATATGTGTTCTCTCAAATAGAATGTCATCAATCCAAATATTGATTTATTGACTTCGAATTGAACTTTTATTTCTTCATGACAAACAGCACATATATTCAATACAGAAAGCTTAGTTTGTTTTGCATGATAAAATGAAGATTTATATCGTAGTCAACAATAGAAATATTTGTTTTTATTTGATATTTTCAACACTTTTGACAATTAGTTAAAGAATTGTGATCACAAATAGAAATAAAATAACATTTTAAGAAATGAATTGTGCGTTATTTAACTCAATGTTTTCATGCGTACAGTAAAATCTCTCTAAAGTGGACACCCACCGGACCAGCTCAAAGTGTTCACTTTTTCCATGATAATTAAGTCTCCTATCAGTTCCCGAGTGAAAATAGACTGTTTTTCTTCATTATTCAAACTGTAGCATTTCATAAATTAATTTATTAAGAAAAATATTTAAAATAAATCGAAACAAAATCTATAAAGATCTTTAGTCCCTTTTAAAATAATCGGTTTCGTATTCTTCACGACGAGATCAAATGTTTGCTGCACTACTTTTCAGCTAATTTTCGTACTGACATACCAAGACCTCCATTATTATCTTTTATAAGTTGTATTTTTTCTTCTAAAGGTAACTCATGTCGTTTCATGACTAGAAAAGTGAGTGAATGACCGATTCGTCCTCTTTTTATAGTTCCTAATTGTTCTGATTTTCTTTGTTTTGTTCTGTATGAAATTATTCATATCGTCTTGTTTCATCCTGATTAGTCAAGTTCATCATTGTTACTCTCATGATCCTTTCTTTTGAGAAGATATTTGAGATCATCATGATTAAAAGACATAATTCGTGCACATTTATCATCATTATAGTGTGTAAAAAAAATTTCAATTTTCACGAATGTCCACTTTAGAGAGGTTTTACTGTAATTCATATTACTAGAGACATCATTTCTAAACAACTCATCAGAAATTCAAAGCAATAGTATCTTGAATAAGCAGATTAAAGGTACAAAAAACAAAGCAGATGCTTGACATATAAAGTGATTTGCTTCCTGTTGACGTTGCAGTAGTTGGAGTTACTGTTGTACTTTCTTCAGAATAATTCAATTCACCTGTTGTTATTTTTGATTCACTTGTTGGTGGAACTTCGAGGAAAACAGTTTTTTTTTATTTCAAATCAAAACAAAACAAACTTACTATCGAGTTGGTTTTTCAAGATTTTTTGTACTCGATGATTATCTCGATCGGTGACATAAATATTTCCATAACTATCGAATGACATTGTCATAGGAGAAGATAATTTCTCGTTTGTTGAACATCCAAAAATACAACGAAAACCATTTTCATCTGAGCCAATTATTCGACTATTAACTTTCTCAACAATAAACAGATGTTGATCACCGTCAAGAACAATTCCTGATGGACTATAAAGTTCGATTGTTAGTTTAGCTGATCCACTTCCTACAACTGTTATTCCATTTCGTTGATTTAAACGAAATAATTGAATTCGATGGTTCCACCTATCTGCAACATATAAATCTAAATTAATATCAACGAATATTCCCCAAGGATTGTTAAGCATATCCGCTTGAGATCCTTCAACACCTGTTCCAGCAACGATTGTTGTTGTGTCATTTAACCATTTTTTATCAACTCGATAATTATAATACATTGAACAATATAAATTCTCATAGATATCAATGAAAAGACCAAAACATGCTGATGAAACATTCATAACCGATATCCATGTTTCATTTTCTTGAATCCATTTATCAACACGACCGTTTTTGTCTCCATTGTCAACAAAAATATCCCCATTCATTGTTACAAATAGAGAATATGGATATGATAAATTACCAGAAATAGTTTTTGTTGGATTGAGATCATTTTCATTTTGCCAAATAAGAATTTCACCAGTTTTGTAATTGGGTATGTAAATTGAGTTATTCGAATTGACAAAAACACCAAACGGTAGTGTGCCCACAAGACTTTGATTGGCAAAAGTCGTTGCATTTGAATTCCAAGTTGTATTGATTCGAAATCTCGGTTGATTAAACGAAACAATTGCAAAAGTAAAATATTGTTGTTGATAGATGAACAAACCAATCCAAATCCGAACAAAAAACATTTCAAATGAAAAGATTTTTTTATTTTGTCACGTCATTAAATATTATCAATCAACAAATGTGTTTTCTATGTAAATTTTACAAGAATTTAATCTCTCATATTAGAAAGTAATATAATCAAATATAAAGTGTAACTTCGATAGAAAGAATCATTCCTCTTGTTGAATCGAGAATAGTGATCTGGCCTTATTTAGAATGTCCCATTTGTTTTCTGTCTCATCAAAAGATATTAACATTGATCATGAATAATCAAAATGGCGATGATTTATAATATAGCTGATAAATTTCATTCAATTTGAATGGAATTTACAAAAATAATACATTCAGACTACTAACTTTCTTATTTATTTATTTTTGATACTCGTTGAGAAAATCTTTGCCGTTCGATTTGAAAAACAATGTGATCATGAAATAAATCACATTTCGACTAAATTATGAAAATCAAGATTGAATGTTCAAAAAGAAAACCTATTTTCTATTAAACAAAAGAGTGCAAAGAAATAATATTCAATAGTTGTTCTAATTGTTATGAGAGTTGGGGCAGTTCTCTCGATTTGATGAAACTTATATATATGTGAGTCGTGCCTTTTGGGAACTAAACATTGATTTTTATTATAATATAAGGAAAAGAAAACTAAGTCCACAGTACATTACTTATACATGTAATTATTTGTTCCAACTTTTGTTTCTTATTTGTTTCGTCATATGTCTGATGAGCATTGAAAGCACAAATTTGCAATAAAAGACTGAATTGACATGAAAAATAAATGTATCCTCTTTTCAATAAAATACTCTCAGTATAGTCCCCAGCAATACTAATTCATGCAAAAAACTGCTGAAAAATATTTTAAAAATTTTATTTTGGGGTCAAAATTGACCCCGACTGGTACTGCAAGGGTTAAGCAGATACACAAATTTCACTAAAATGTCTTTCGGAATTTTTTTTTTCAGAAAAGAGCGTTCGCTCAGCACACATCAACCTTTATTTTTGTCTGATTAAAAAAATATAAAAAAAAAAATTTGAATTTTTATCTATTTCTTTCATTTGATGATTAAAATATTTATATAAAAAGAAAATTTTTAGCGTTTTTCGAGTTCGATGAGTGCACCGCAATTGGCACGAAGAATGACTTCGAACGATAGATGTAGATCGTCGATTGTTTGTCGAGTTTTCAATCGAAAACGTCGTAGAATCGACGAGAGAACGATTTTCTCTTCTAAGAGCGCGAATCGTTGACCGATACAGTTTCTCGAACCGGCTGAAAATGGAACGTACGCATAGGGCAAACGATTTTGACTGTTTTCGGGCAGAAATCGATCAGGATCGAATTGGTCAGGATTAGGAAATTGCTCGGGATCACGATGAATGAAATAAATAAAAATCACGGCCGTTGTGCCCTTGAGAAGTTGGTAATTTCTATAGGTAAAATCTTGTTGAACCTCTCGAGCTATGAACGGAACCGACGGCAGCAAACGAAGCGATTCTTTGATCACACATTCGAGATATTCGAGCTCGTCGAGATCTTGTTTCGAACAAGGACGAGCCGAGTCATTGCCGAAGACTCGATCGAGTTCAGCGTGAACTTTGGCTTGAACATCGGGGTTAGAAGCGATGAGGAAACAGGTGAAGTTCATTGAAGCAGCGGTCGTATCGTGACCCTAGAGGAAATTTAGGAATTGGAAGGAGATTGATGTGAACAAATCGAAGAATCAAGAAGATGATCAATGAGTCAACCAGTCAATCGAACTTTCAGTTCAATGATTGACTCACATACTATTACATTCTTTCTACACATGTTAATCTTTCTATTCGTATAACTTTTATCTTATCAATAAAATATTGATTGTATACTTGGAGTAAACAATCAAACCAAACTCATAGTCAACTCAATAGTCAAGAATTCAGCAAACGAATCAGCTTTTTCGTTACAATTGAGAGGAGGTTTACTTCGAACATGAATGTATCGACTTCTTCTTGAATGTCGTCGAGAGTTAATTGTTCGTCGTGCATTTGTTTGAGAAGAGAATCTGAGAGAGAGAGAAATAGTATTGAAATTGCGACTTTTTTGTTGGATTTACCGAGAAAAACAGGACGTTTTCCGTGGATTTCATCGGCTTGAAAGGCTCGAGCACGATCGTTGATTACTTTTCGAGTAAATTGATGAACGATGTTCAAACAACGGCTGTGTTCTCGACCGTCGGGAAGGAGATCGAATAAAGGCTTGGGCCATAACCAGGGCATTCGAAGGCGTTTTAAAATTATATCTGTTAGTCTAAAAAATACTCTCGAATTGCCTTTTCGAAAGAATTGTTTATTCAATATACTTCAAAACTGCATCGACATATGTTGAATTCTTCTCTTGTTGTGCGCCGATGCTTATTCCCATTGCCGCTTCTAAATCAACCGAAAAAAACTCCAATCTTTCAACTTTTTTCCTTTAAAACCAACCACAGATAATATCCAACGCACAGGCTGCAATGAACGGATACAAATCTCGTTCTTTCTTCTCCTCGAGCGTCTCCAAACGTTTCACTAAAATCGCCGATTGTTCGTTGTAAATGTCGAGAAAATGATCGAGTAGTTCTCGATCGTGAAACGCCGGCGTCAGAATTCGCCGACGATTTTTCCATTTCATACCCGCACTAGGTCAAACTCATGGTTATCTTTTTAAAAATAACTCGATTTTTTTGCTTTATCTCACCTGGTTAGAAGGCCTGTTCTCAACCAAGGATGTAAATAATCATAATCAGAAGATTTCGTAATATTCTTCGCTCCAGTAAAAAAATTCTAGATAACAATATGAAACTCAACAATTTTAATTCGCAAAAGCACAAACTTCCAATCCAACTGGATGAAAAAACACCACTAACGGATGCGTACCAAGCCAAAGACAGAAAACATCCTCATTTCTATGCTTTTCATATATTCCCACAACGGCTTTTGTAAATTCTAATTCAATAAAAAATCGAAATATAGACAAAAAACAAACTGATATTCAATTACCATGCGGTGCCAATGGCAAATCCAGTATACTCCCAAGAATCGGGAGCTTATTCTTCGTACTTGGAATCACCGAATACGTCCTATAAACTTTAAAATACTTCCAAATCGCATCTTTAAAAACCAGGACAGCTATCACAAGCACGGCAATCACAAGCAAAAGCATTCTCTTATCTGTTCGTATAACAAGAAAATCCAATGTTTAACCATCCTCGCTCGAACCAATCAAACTCCGTCCTCCTTCGCGAAGAAAAAATTCGAAACTCGCCATTCGATTGGTCGATTCAAATCGAGTATAAATTGCGCAGTACACCGAATACTTTCTCTGCTTAAAAAAAAACACAAAGAAAAATCATGGATAAACCGAACAACAACAACAATGAAACCGTTGAATCAACGAGCAATCAACCTCCTCGAGCCGATTCGACAGGCGACGATGGTTCGTCGTTCTTCGCCGGTAGTTTGCCCGCCGACGTCGTCAAACGTGTCAACGCTCTTCGAAATCTCCAAGTCGAACATCACAAAATCGAAGCGAACTTTTTCGAAGAAGTTCACGCGCTCGAATGTCGATTCTTAGACAAATATCAAGATTTATACAACAAACGTTCGACAATCATCAAAGGAACGTACGAACCAACCGAAGCCGAAGCGAAATGCGAGTTCGACGGCGATGACGAACCGAAAAACGACGAACCCGCTGAGAAAACCGTCGGCATTCCGGAATTTTGGCTTCAAGTTTTCAAAAATTCGGATATTATTTCCGATTTAATCAAAGAACACGATGAAGACGTGCTCAAACATCTCATCGACGTTCGAATTACGATGCAAAACGAAGAGAACTATCGAGGTTTTACGATCGAATTCGAATTTACATCGAATGAATTCTTTACAAATTCGATTCTAACCAAACAATACGAACTTCGTACGGGTCCCGATGAACAAGATCCGTTGTCCTACGAAGGACCGGAAATTGTCAAATCGAAAGGCTGCGAAATTCAATGGAACAAAGGCAAAAATGTCACCGTTAAAATGGTTAAAAAACGACAAAAACATAAGAATCGAGGAACGATTCGTGTCGTCACCAAAGAAGTACAAACCGACTCGTTTTTCAACTTCTTTTCGCCACCAACTGGTAGAGAAAAATCGAACGAATGAAAGTGAAACGATGGATTTTTGTTGTTCTAGTACCCGAAGGTCCCGATGCCGAGCTCGAAGAGAGCGAGGAGATGAGTCTCTTGGCAGCTGACTTCGAAATCGGACATATGTTAAGAGATTCGATCGTGCCCAAGGCGGTGCTTTACTATACCGGTGAAATTGGCGATGAAGATGATGGAGAAGTAGCCGATCGATCAAAAGAAATGCTAAGCTTATGATTTTGTTTGTTTTAGTATGATGAAGATGAAGATGATGAAGATGATGATGAAGACGATGATGATGATGATGAGGACGATGAAGAAGAAGAAGAAGCAGCTACTGGTGGTCATCGAAAGCACGCTCATGGTGTAAGAATTTTCAAAACAAAGATCTTCGGAATTCTTTTTTTATGTTTTTTAGAAAGCTCGAGGTGGTAAACACGCTGCTGCTGGTCAACAGCCCGAGTGCAAACAACAGTAGACACGAGAAGGATTGTGCTGTTTTTTCTTTTATTATTGTTATAAACTTCAAAAGAAATTCGATGTTATAAGAAGTGAAAAGAATGAGATTTGTTCTTGTTGTTAAAATCGAGTGGCGTGGTCGGAGGATCACGGGGCGTAGGACGTTGAAGGCTCGATGCTAATGAATGCCAAACGTCGATTTTGTCCGATGGAGTCGCTTTTCGAGAGAGAGAGACAGAACGACGGATCGGTTCACGGTAGGATTGAGGAGGTGAATATTGTTTGGCATGGGTACTGATCGTCAATGGATGTAAATACAAACGACGAGTGAGAATTTGAGCGGTCGAACGCGAGGTTGTACAACGGAAATCTTTCAACGTTTGACATAGTTCTAATAATGTTAATGATTTGCCTTTTGACGACATGTGTTACATACGCAATAAATGTCGGGCGAAGAAAAACAAAACGACACCCAATTCTCTCTCTCAAGTACTTGTTCGCACGATGTCGCTTGAAAACGAAACTATGAAAAATGTCTTATCGATTGGTTCTTTGACTGTTTTTTTTGAATGAATTTAATCATTCATTTTACGTTACGTTAAATGCCTCGAGCAGATGTAATTGCCGATCGCATTGGGAAAAAAAAAACGTTTAAGTGAAAAAATCAAAGTCGGATTTATATAGTAAAGGCGAGAGTCTACTATTGATGGACATTCTAGAGAAAGAATTAATTCGATTGAAAGAAGAAAAAAAAGTTGTGTGTAAATAAGCAAAGCGAAGTTTGACATTAAAAATGAGTAGAAAAGCAATGAGTATGAGAAAGATTTGTTTTTGGACCAACTCGTAAACCATCTGATTTCCATTCGTGTTCTTTATTTAAATAATAACAACCTGATGAATAAACTCGATATTCATATTCTTGATTAGCTTCTTCTAAACCAAAGATTAACAATCGATGACCAACTGTTTGTTGATTATCAATCATAAAAGTAAAATAACTTTGATTAACTTCGATTGAATTTGTGAAAATCGATTGTTTATCGAATTTATAAACGAATCGATAGGAGAAATTAGCTTGGATTTCGAAATGAATTGAAATCGGGAGATCAGTTGTCAGATTCAAAGAATGAAAAGTTTCATTGGTTAAAATCATCGGAGGAGTTCGAAGATTTGGATCTCGAGGAATAAAAAATTCAATCGGATTTGAAGAAGTTGTTTCAAACGGAATTTCATTTCCTTTTTCATCGAGAATTGAAATCGACAAAGATCGAGAAAGATTTGTATTGCTTTCGATTCGAGATCGACCGTAAATAGCCAACGGTTCCATTATCGACTAAAAATCAAACAGAATTTAAAAAAACAAAAAGAGAGAGAAACGAACTCGAAAGGAAACAGTTTGATTTCGATTTAAATTCGATGATAAGTTCATTCGATTCAAAAGAGATTGAAGAGAAATTGTTTCCAAAGAGAGAAAAACTTGAGGTGTTTCAATCGAATAATTTTGTCCGAGATTCAAATGTAAACTTAACGAAGAAGTTAAGAGAGAAATCTTGTGATTTAGTTTCTCGTAGAGTGAATCAGCTAATTCTTTTTGAAAATCAAAAACCCATTCGTCGAGAATTTCAATTCGCTTTTGTAAAGGTCCATTGACAGCAGTTAAAACATTTGAAAAACATTGAAGAAGTTGAGTTACAATCATTTGAACATCTTCAAAGGTCATTTTTTCTAACCAGAATTCTAATTCTTCAGTTAACTGAAAGCATTTTTGAGAAACTAATTGTAAAGTCGTTCTTGTTAATTGATTAGTTGCATCGGTTAATTGAACAAGTGATAAAGATTGTAATTTCAAACTATTTACTGATACGATTGTCATTTCAGGTATTAATTTGATAAATGATTCTCGAAGATCAGCTAAACGATTGATTTCTTTCACAAATTCCGATCGAGTTGACTGATTATTTCGAATATTGACTTGATTCATCAATGGAGAAATAAAAATACTTGTTAAAGGAATTTCATTGGAAATATCAATTTGATTCAATTCATCAGTTATTAAACGTATCATTTGACCGATTGTGTTTTGATTTTCATTTGATAATAAATCAAAAAATAATTCTTTAGATAAATTTATTTCTTCTTTTACAACAGTAACAGGTAAAAGATGGAATTCAGTGATTGCATTCAAATAATCACGAATTTCAACGAAAATATCCAGAGGATTTCCGATTGGTAATCGAACTTCAAACGATGGAATAGGAGAAAAAGCAATGATTTGTTTTGTTATTGTTGTAAACAAAGCATATTCTTTGACTTTCCAATCCGAACAAGTGACACTGAACAGAGTTTTTGTTGTCCCATTTCGAGGATTGATTTCACAAGAACCATTCGATGGAGGAGGATTGATTTCGAAATTTAATGCACTTGAACTATTCATTCCTTCGAATTGATAAATAACTTCGAATTTCCAATGAGTTTCATTTCGAAAATGATCAAATAAATCATTTGTCGAAGTGAAATTCGTCATATTTCGACCGAAAAACCAAAGATTTTCAAAGTTTGTCATTTGATCAAATAAAATCCACTTTGTAAAGTTTTGTGTTGAATTTATTCGACCGAAATAAATATTCCAAATGAGTTTTTTCTCTTTCGGACATTCGTTGACACAAAAGGAAAACAAAGCTATTTGAGTTGTTGGATTTACTTTTTGAAATTCGACATTTGGAGAACAAAGAGATTTTATCACACATCTATACAAAATATAAACATTAAACTTTTTCAATCTCAAAAAATTACCCAATGGCGATCATTGGCCCAGTTGTACCTGCAATTTGAACAATCACAGAACTGTAGATGACAAGTGATGTATTTCGACGATTTGGCATTTGAACAACAAATTGATAATCTTGATTCTTTTTAAGAACATTCGCAAAGATTGTTAATGAAGATTCATTTCCTTGGCATTCAAATTGATTTAATTGAAAAAAACTATTGATTTTGATGAATTGATTAGTTGACGGATAAAATCGAGAAAAATATTCGTATTTCCAATCCGAGGAATTAAATTCGAGTCCATCAGGATCTTTTGAATAATTTCCTGGATTTAAAATTAAATTCTGTTGATCACCACTTGTTACAACTGATGTTCCCAATGGAACAAGATTTGCTGTCACACCTGATGGACTAATTTCAACATAAACTGATGAAGAACTTGTTAAACTTGAATTGTCTTTCGTTGTTACTCGTAGTTCTAATTGATAAATTCCATATTGAAGAGTATTTGATGGAATATACAATTCACTTCGACTTGTTATGATCTTTTTATCAAATTCTATTTCGGAAAGATTATTATTTGTCGAGTTCCTAATCGACCATTTTTGGATTGTTGACAAAGGTTTGTTACAATTAAATTTTATTGTTGATAAAATATAAAAATCTTGACTTCGACGATATTGATACGGAACTGTTCGGAGATTTTGTTCAGGAACTAAGCTTATTATTACAGAATTACAATCTAAATATAAAAATGCATAACAAATTAGATTGATTTAATTGATAAAGTGATTTACTTTCATTGTAGCTAATTGTTGATGTTGTTTTAATTGAAGACATTACTTCTGTTGTAGTCGTCGTAGACGTGGTTACGGTCGTTGTGAACGTTGATAAAATAGTAGTAGTAGGTGCTATTGTTGTAGCTATCGTAGATGTGGCTATGGTCGTTGCGAATGCGGATGTAATAGTAGTAGGTGCTACTGTTGTTTTAGTCATTGTAGGTGTGACGACGGTCGTTACGAATGTTGATGTTGCAGTAGTAAGAGTTGCTGTTGTTGTTGTAGACATTGTAGATGTGATCACAGTTGTTACTAGTGCGAATGTAGTAGTAGTAATAGTTGGTATTGTTGTTGTTGTAATCATTGTAGATGTAACTATAGTTGTTATGAATGTGGATGCAATAGTTACTGTCGTACTTTCCTCAAGATTTTCTGAAAAATCAATTGAATTTGATTCATGTGAATTTTCTTTTTTAAAATAACTCAATTCACCTGTTGTCATTATTGATTCAGTTGAATTAGGTACTGGTGGAACTTCAAGGAAAACAATTTTTATTTCAAATCAAAAGAAAAAAACTTACTGCAGACTTGGTTTTTCACGATTTTTTGTACTTTATTATTTTCTGGATCGATGACATAAATATTTCCATAACTATCAAATGACATACTGACATAAAACATTACTTCACTCTTTGGTGAACCATTACCAGAACATCCAAAAATACAACGAAAACCATTTTCATCTGAACCAATTATTCGATTTTGTGCCTCAATAATAAAAAGATGTTGATCACCATCGAGAACAATTCCTGTTGGAAAGAAAAGTACGATTGTTACATTTGCTGATTTTTTTCCTGCAACTGTTGTTCCATTTCGTTGATTCAATCGAAATAATTGAACTCGATTATTTCCCATATCTGCAACATATAAATCTAAATTGATATCAACGAATATTCCATTAGGACCATTAAGCATATTCGATTTGGATCCTTCAACACCTGTTCCGGCAACGACTGTTGTTGTGCCATTCGACCATTTTTGATCAACTCGATGATTACCAGCCATTGAACAATATAAATTGTCATAAATATCGATGAAAAGACCGTAACATTGTGATGGAACGTTCATAACCGATATCCATGTTTCATTTTCTACAATCCATTTATTAACATAACCTTTGTATCCATTGTCAACATAAATATCACCATTCGTTGTTACAAATAGTGATGATGAATCTGTTAAACTACTCGAAATTGATTTTGTTGGATTGAGATCATTTTCATTTTGCCAAATATGAATTTTACCAGCTTCTCTATTGAGTATGTAAATTGAATTATTTGAATTGACAAAGATACCAGTCGGATTTGCGCCAACAAAACTTTGACCGGCAAAAGTCGTTGGAATTGAATTCCAAGTTGTGTTGAAACAAAATCTTGGTTGATTATACGAAGGCGTCAAAACTACAAAGTAAATGAAAAGATTTTCGTGATATAAGAAAAGTCATGCGAAATAATGATTAGTCAAAAGTAGAAAATCGAATAATTTTCATACTTACGATCAGATTTCTTTGATAAAGAGATTTTTTGTACTCGATGATTCTGTCGATCGGTGACATAAATATTTCCATAACTATCAAATGACATACTAATAGGACCAGATAATTTATCCTTTGTTGAACCTTGTTCACCAGAACATGCAAAAATACAACGAAAACCGTTTTCATCTGAACCGATTATCCGATGATTCCAACAATCAACAATAAAAAGATGTTGATCACCATCGAGAGTAATTCCTGTTGGAAAATGAAGACCGATTGTTACTTTTGCAGATCCTGTTCCTGCAACAGTTATTCCATTTTGTTGATTCAATCGAAATAATTGAATTCGATGATTGTAACAATCGGCAACACATAAATCTAAATTGATATCAACGAATATTCCCCAAGGATGATTGAGCATATCCGATTCAGATCCTTCGACACCTGTTCCAGCAACGGTTGTTGTTATACCATTTGACCATTTTTTATCAACTCGATAACTATTAGACATTGAACAATATAAACCGTCATAAATATCGACGAAAAAACCATAACATTGCGCTTCAATATTCATAGCCAATATCCATGTTTTAGATTTTGCAATCCATTTATCAACACGACCATTACTGTATCCATTCTCAACATAAATATCACCATTCGTTGTTACAAATAGTGACATTGGAACTACTGAACTACTCGATATTGTTTTTGTTGGGTTGAGATCATTTTCATTTAGCCAAATATGAATTTCACCAGTTTTTGTATCGGGTATGTAAATTGAATTGTTTATAGTGATAAAGATACTGCATGCTTCTGTGCCGCCAAAGCTTTCATTGGCAAAAGTCGTTGCTTCTGAATTCCAAGTCGCATTTGGACGAAATCTCGGTTGATTGAATGCAAAAGTTAAAATCTCATTCTTCGTTAACAAATCAACAATACTGTTGACAAATAGAAAACGTGTCAACATCAATATGATCATTTTCACGAATAATCTCGAATATTTTCTAATCACGTTTAATAACAAAAATATTTATTCATTTAATCAGTCAATTATTGAATTGTCATGTTGCCAAATACAAAGCAGAATGCTCATTTTTTAGTGCAAATAAAAAAATCAGAAAACAACTCGTTTCTAATTCTATTGTATTTATTTGATAAAAACAGGTAATTTTCAATCATAGATTGAATTTTTCCTGAAAATGTACGAAAGAAAAATGATTCATTGATCTAATATTCAATGGAGAGTTTTTGATGAAACATCATGTCGAATGCATTTTTTTATTTTAAAATAACAAAACTAAAACTTAAAATGAGTTTTTTTTGGGGTTTAGATGATGTGTTATATAGAATAAGAATAATCATTTATAAAAATTAGATAATGAATAAAATTGTAAATTTCATAGGTCTTTTTGAAGAAATTCCGAATAAATTGAAGATTTGTATAGTTCTTAGAATTTTATTGAGTTTTTTCACGAAACTAGAACTTTCGTCAGTAGAGAAAAAAAGGATGGAAAATTTTCATTTTGATTGCAAAAATTGTGTTGAACTAATTCCAGGAAGGAATTTGATTCAAAACTGCAAGAATTCGTTGAATTGCCTATGTAACTATACGATGTTACAAATAATATTGAAAATTTTCCATCTTTTTTCTCTACTGACGAAAGCTCTAGTTCGTGAAATTAATTCAATAAAATTCTAAGAACTATACAAATCTTCAACTTATTTGGAAAATCGTTTTGATCTTGAATTATAAATGTTTTTTTCAAGGCTCATCTTTTGTCAAAAAAAAACCAAGTATCTATCAGTTTTTAAATTAAAAATTTAGCAAATTTCAAAGATACATCGAATCAAGTTCTTAGAACTTTCGACACGTCAAAATTGAATTTTGTTAAAATGCCTATAGAACTAGAAGATTTTGGAATTCAATCATTTCTGTAGAAATCAATGAGGATTGTTAATTGAGAAAATGCGAAGCAAATAAATCAACATTTGGATTGATGAAATCTCCCGGTGCTCAAAGATTCTCAATAGGAATTCTTCTGATAATCTGTTTTAAAGGAATGAACAATATTGAACTCGAGTAAATGGATCTGTTCAAGATTGAGGAGAAAATCAAAAAAAAATGGTGAATCAAGTCTGTGACTTTTATTTCATATCGATCTATTTACGACTGAGTTCTTCTATTTAAAAATTGACAATATTTAATTGGATGACATCGGATTTGAGAGAAAAATCATGAAATTTACATAGAAGACACGTTTGTTGATCGATGTTATTTATCTTTTTATTGACAAAAACATGTCGACAATAAAAAGATATTTTCATTTGAAATGTTTCTTCGGATTTGGATTGGTCTGTTCATCTATCAACAACAGTCTTTTACTTTTGCAACTTTTTCATTTAATCAACCGAGATTTCGAACCAATGCTACTTGGAATTCAAATGCAACCACTTTTGTTAATCAAAGTTTTGTGGGCACACTACCGCGTGGTATCTTTGTCAATTTAAACAATTCAATTTACGTACTCAATAGAGAAGCTGGTAAAATTCATATTTGGCTAAATGAAAATGATCTTTATCCAACAAAAAATATTTCGGGAAATTTATCAGATCCACGTTCTATATTTGTAACAACGAATGGTGATATTTATGTTGATAGTGGAAAAACGAATGGTCGTGTTGATAAGTGGATAGTAGAAAATGAAACATGGATATCGGTTATGAACGTTCCATCATAATGTTATGGTCTTTTCATCGATATTGATGAGAATTTATATTGTTCAATGGCTAATAATCATCGAGTTGATAAAAAATGGTTAAATGGCACAACAACAATCGTTGCTGGAACTGGTGTTCAAGGATCTGAATCGAATATGCTTAACCATTCTCGTGGGATATTCGTTGATATTAATTTAGATTTATATGTTGCAGATCGTGACAATCATCGAATTCAACTATTTGGATTGAATCAGCAAAATGGAATAACTGTTGTAGGAAAAGGATCAACAAATATAACAATTTCACTTAATGGACCAACAGGAGTAGTTCTCGATGGTAATCAACATCTTTTTATTATTGATCATGGAAATCATCGAATAATCGGTTCGAATGAAAATGGTTTTCGTTGTATTGTTGCATGTTCTGGTCAAGGTTCAACATCCAATAAATTGTCTTTTCCACAAAGTATCGCTTTTGATAGTTTTGGAAATTTATTTGTTGTCGATCAAAATAATAATCGAATTCAAAAGTTTTGTTTATCAACAAATTTCTGTAATAGTCAATGAAAAAAACAACGAATCGATATTTTCATTTGATTATTTAGGTGGACCAAACACCTCTACAACAACATCATCAGCCACTACAATCTCTACAACATCAACAACAACCTCACCCTCAACATCGTCATCAACAACACCATCAACCTCGACAACCTCAACTTCAACATCATCCACAACAACATCATCAACCTCTACAACCTCTACAACGTCAACAACAACCTCAACATCATCCATAACAACATCATCAACTTCGACAACCTCAACATCAACAACATCGACATCATCAACAACGATCTCAACAACACCATCATTATCCTTGGTTGTCCCAACCTGCTCCAATAAAACAATGGGTCGAAATTGTAATATTTCGTCAACCCCGTGTGATTTATTAAAACCTTGTAAAAACAATGGAACTTGTGAAAATCGAAATGAAACTTATTTTTGCAATTGTTCAAAAGATTTCAATGGTTCTAAATGTGAAATAGATAATCGTCGATGTAAACCAACAACCTGTTGGAATAACGGAACTTGTAACGAAACAACCGGTGAATGTTCATGTGAAAACGGTTGGACAGGTGATTATTGTGAGAAAATGATAAATTATTGTGAAAATGTAACGTGTGAAAACAATGCCCTATGTCGACGATTACTTATGAATTTTATTTGTGAATGTCTTACTGAGAATTATTCAGGTCGATATTGTGAAATTGTTTCAACAAAATTAGTAATTCTTCAATTTGTTTCGAAATCTTTCGGTTATATTGCAATTATTTCTCTATCAGTTGTCGTTGGTTTTGTTGTTATTATGGACGTACTCAAATACGGTTTCGGAATTGATCCAACAAAACATGAATTAGAAAGAATTCGTCGAGAAAAAGCTCGAAAAAGAAAACAACATCAACCAGTTATTCAACGATTTCATTACGTTAATTAACAAAAAAAGCAAAGCAAATAAAGACTCGAAATGAATTAAGTTAAGTAACAATGAGTTTGAGAAAGATTCGTTTTTGGTCCCACTCGTAATCCATCTCCTTTCCATTCGTTTTCTTTATTTAAATAATAACAACCTGATGAATAAAATCGATATTCGTATTCTTGATTCTCGCCTTCTAAACCAAAGATTAGCAATCGATGACCAACTGTTTGTTGATTATCAATCATAAAAGTAAAATAACTTTGATTGACTTCAATTGAATTAGTAAAAGTCGATTGTTTATCGAATTTATAAACGAATCGATAGGAGAAATTAGCTTTGATTTCGAAATGAATTGAAATCGGGAGATCAGTTGTCAAATTCACAAAATGAAAGGTATCATTGGTTAAAATCATGGGAGGAATTCGAAGATTCGGATCTCGAGGAATGAAAAATTCAATTGGATTTGAATTTGTTTCAAACGGAATCTCATTTCTATTTTCATCGAGAATTGAAATCGAGAAAGATTTGTATTCGTTTCGATCACCAGTTTTTGTATCGGGTATGTAAATTGAATTGTTTATAGTGATAAAGATACTGCATGCTCCTGTGCCGCCAAAGCTTTCATTGGCAAAAGTCGTTGCTTCTGAATTCCAAGTCGTATTCGATCGAAATCTCGGTTGATTGAATGCAAAAGTTAAAATCTCATTCTTCGTTAACAAATCAACAATACTGTTGACAAATAGAAAACGTGTCAACATCACGAATAATCTCGAATTTTTTCTAATCACGTTTAATAACAAAAATATTTATTCATTTAATCAGTCAATTATTGAATTGTCATGTTGCCAAATAGAAAACAAAAAATGTATTTATTTGACCAAGCGGATACATTACGTTTTTAACTTTGTAGACAGAAAGTGATTAAACAATAAATTCATACGAATGATCATTTATTTTCTTGAGCAAAATGGCATTTTATAAAATACAAAAAAAAGAAAAGCGAATGATTTTTATTCTTCCGTTGCTCGATGGCTGACCCGTAGTGGTCCTCGAATAGAATTTCGTCTCGGTACGTGTCCAATCGGCTCTTCACTAGTCAATTTCGTTTGTTTCCGTTCAAAAAAAGTCCCATGATCTTCCCATGACGTATGACATTTCGTGCAAAGAAAATTCGAGAGAAAACCTTCACAATTACATTCTAAACAACTCAAATTCTTAAAAAACCAAAGTCAAAAAATTAAAAAAATTAACCTTTGCATCGTTTCGATTTCGAATCATGTCTCTCATGCCCATGATTACACTTGCATTGAACATGCCAAGTCGTCGGATCGAACCCAGGCCGTTTCGTTACCCATTGCTCGCCGATTTCATCGGGCCGAGACGGCACGTAACTAAACGCCTCGCATTGACAATTGACTGATTGACATTTAAGAAGTTTATTTTGCTGATTATCAGTATATTTTTCATGTTCATTGAGTTTATGATTACAAAAACATTTACTCGTCGAATTAACTCGATAGCAATCGAGATCTTTGCCTTTTTGTCTGTAGACTATCGGCAAATCCGGAGTTATCAGTGCGAATTCATGTTGCAATCGAATGGGATTCTGAGTGCCACGTTCGAGAGGATTGGCTCGACGTGGAACATCGACAGACGAGGATCGATATCGAACTGCAATGGGGAGATTTGGCTCTTGGGATCCTAGATTTAAAAAAAAAGAGAGAATTCAGTAGGACAGAAAAAAGAGGCATTACGTCGATTCATTTTGGGCTGAATGATCGATTGCTCACTGCCATCTATCAGTTGAGAGCGAGAGCTGAATGTTGCCAAGCACTGACCTCTATTTTTCATCTGCCGATCGAAGGATTCTTTTTTTCCTGTTCGGAATATCGTTTCCATTTGTTTAAAATCAGCCGTAGTGTCAATTGATCAATGTTGATATCTACCAATAGAATCGTTCATTTATTAGTTCTCTTTCTCGTCCTTTCATTTAATTATACAAGGTAGTATGGTATTTATCCCCTCTCGATTAATCTGTACTTTGCTTTCTTTTTCTCCGTCGCTATTATTAGGACGTACTTTTAATTCAAAATATTAGTGCATATACGTATATCTTTCAAGGTTGAGAGCAAACATTGATTTGAATTGACATTGAACCATTTGCATTCATACGATTTTTCGATAGAATAGCGCTTGGTTTTAATTATTCAGGTCAGAGTCCTTGAGGCTATATGCTTATTTCTACATGAATAAAATGCTGAATTGCTCTATTTCTTTTTTTAGATCTATTAATCATGGGCTCGAATGCGAGTATTATGCTTCAACAAGAAGATTTGCTGAGTATATGCAAAGATACCGGTAGGTCAACATGATTGATTAGCTATTCATTGAGATAAGATAACATCAACAGGTTTTACGGGCAAACAAGTTCAACGTTTATACAGTCGATTCAAACAATTAGACAAACGTGATTGTGGATTTCTCACACGAGAAGATCTCTTTTGCATACCCGAAGTCAATATCAATCCACTCGGCGAACGATTAATCGACGTTATCGTCGAAGATCATGGCGAAAATAATAAGATCAATTTCAAACAATTTATTACCATGTTAGCTCGATTTCGACAGGGCAAATCGAAATCAACAACGGATTTTAATTCTCGAGAAAGCAAATTACAATTTCTATTCGATGTAAGATCGATTACTGATGATTTTGTAGAAGAAAAATGTGTTTTTCTAGATGTACGATCGAAATCATGACAAGAAAATCGATCGAACTGAACTGCTCGGCGTTTTGAAAATGATGGTCGGAGTGAATATACACGATGATCAAATAGCGACGATTGCTGATCATACAATTGGAGAATTGGATAAGGACGGTGATCAATCGATAACATTCGAAGAATTCTGCAAAACTCTCGAACGAATCGATGCGGATGATAAAATGAGCATGAAATTTTTGAGTTAATTCATTAATTAATCGTTGTAAATATTAGATAGATGCAATAATATATATATCTTAAATTTAGAATTAGTCATGAAAAATTAATATCGTATTTCAGATAAGTCATGAGCACTGTACGACGACTGTTTGGAGTCGATTTGATTGACTTTAAATCATGGTCGAATTTCGTTAAAATGATGAATCGACCGGAGGATCCAAGTTCATTAGCGATCATTCGAATGCTCTTCGGTATTCATTTGATAATATTCAACAAATTCATCGGCATTTTTTTTTCCTCTTTCGTAGGAGTTTTGATGATATTGGATATTCCTCAAGAACGAGGAATGGCTCACGCTGATGTCTACTATCCAAATGAAAACATGGATTGTCAATTTCCATTATTCAACTTTCTCAAACCACTTCGAGCTGAGCATATGGTTGTTGTTTTTACTATAATGTTACTTGGTAAAGAATGGATTGAGTAGAAGAATGATTTTTGTGGAAAAATAAATTTGTTTTTTAGGAGCAATCGGGATAACTTTGGGTTTATTCTATCGTTTCTCAACTATTTGTTTCGCAATCACGTATTGGTATGTGTTCTTCTTGGACAAAACATCGTGGAACAATCACTCGTATTTATACGGTTTAATCGCCATTCAATTGATGTTTGCCGATGCACATCATTATTGGTAAAATAACTAGAATCGAGTTGTTTTCAAATTGAGAAACGCATGAACATGATTTATTTAATTTTTATAGAAGCAAAAAAAAAAGAATTCGATTGTATCTTGTGAGTTCCTAGTTGACAAAAGAAAACGACATTCTGACTGATTTGCACTCTTCTTAATACCGACAATTTCTTTCTTCTTTTTTTGCTATTTCGAACGATCCATTTTCTAGGTCAATCGATGGTCTATATCGAAAGAAGATTCGCAATTCTCACGTTCCCCTATGGAACTACACGCTACTTCGTTATCAACTCTTTCTCGTTTACTTCATTGCCGGTTTAAAAAAAGCCGATTGGGACTGGGTCAGTGGCTATTCAATGGACGATCTCGGTGAACACTGGGTCTTCTCACCATTTCGATCGTTCATGACTATCGAACAGATCACCTTGATTCTCGTTCATATCTGCGGATTTCTCTTCGATTTATTCATCGGTTTCGTTCTGTTCTTCGATCGAACACGTCCATTGGGCGTTCTCATTGCCTCATCATTTCACATTATGAACTCACAGATGTTCAGCATCGGCATGTTTCCATACACGATGTTAGCAACAACGCCGATCTTTTTTCATAACAATTGGCCACGAAAATTTCTCAAACGTATCCTACCGAAAATGTTCTACAAAGAGCCAACGCTTCAGTACAGCACATCGTGCGTCTACTCGAAAGAAGAAATCAAGCCCGACGAATCGAAAAAACCATCGAAAAACAAATCGGTTAAATACGCTCAAACGAATCCAACGTTTCGTCATAAATTATTGACGATCTTTGCTTGTGTCTATCTGTTCGAGCAAGGTTTCATGCCGTATTCACATTTTATTACTAAAGGTTATAATAATTGGACCAATGGTCTCTATGGATACTCGTGGGACATGATGGTTCATTCGTGGCACACACAACATGTGAAAATAACGTTTGTCGATAAGAAAACCGATGAACCGCATTATCTACGGCCAACGGCTTGGGCGACGGCTAAACGTTGGAGTTCACATGCGGATATGATCGTTCAGTATGCTCAATGTATACAGACGAAATTGAAGGAACATGGTTATGATGATATTGAGTTATATTTTGACATTTGGAGGTCGATGAATGGTCGATTCAATCAACGGCAATTAGATCCGAGACTGAACGTGCTCTCAGCTGATGCCAAATGGACGCCATTCGAAGATACCAAATGGATGCTTCCATTGCTAACGAATCTCAGTGATTGGCGAACACGAATGCTACAAATCGAACAGGAACGTTCGAATCAAGATCAAAACGTTCTCGTTACATTCGTTGCTGATTTTCCTGGTAACGAAAAATGTCGAGTTTTTTTTCACGAAATTGAATTTCTACTCGTATTAGTAAAATTTACTAACGGAGATTTTTTATCTCAAAAGATTGTTTTTCGATCCTAAACATGAGTTTGACGTTAGTTTTTCATGAAACGGAATTTCTATTAATATTAGTCAAATTTACTAATGGAGAATTTTTAATCTCAAACGGTTATTTTTCAATTCTGAAGTTAGTTTTTCACGAAATTGAATTTCTACTAGTATTAGTAGACCTGTGACATTTCCATTTCATTTCATTAGAAATGGAAACGTTGAGCATTTCTTTAGTTCATTTCAACGAAATACTGAAAGTGAATTGTTACGGGCCTAAGTATTAGTAAAATTTACTAATGGAGAATTTTTAATCTCAAAATATTATTTTTCGATCCTGACGTTAGTTTTTCTTGAAATTGCATTTCTACGAGGGTCTGTAGAATTCTGCTCAAGGAGAATTTAGAATTTTAAAACTAGCTCTTACTGCATATTTAAGCAGAATTTTATTCTATCACTGATATCATTTTGCAGCTACTTAGTTTTAAAAATCTAAATTCTGCAACTGCTGAGTTTTCGATGAAATTGCGAAGGAATACCGAGATTTCGCCTTCACCCACACTCGAGAGTTTCGAAATACACAGGAATTTTTAAATAGATCTCGGTAACTATTAGTAGTAAAATTTACCAGTGGAGATTTTTGTTCTCAAACGGTTATTTTTTTCTTATATTCTCCCGTATTTTCCATAGGTCTATTTCTTGAAAATTACATTCCACCGGATTTGAATACGACGATTGAAGTACTCGAAGGACAAATTACGGTTGAAATACTTAGTTCGAAGCAGAATTTTACGCTTAATCCAGGACAAAATCTTACAGTACCAAGTGGAGGTTATCATAATGTGCATACGGTTTCATCGACACCATCGTGTTATATGTATGTTTATATGAATCGATCGGATGCAGAAATTGTTCGTCTATGGGATCGATATTATAATTTAACTGATCGACTTTTAAATGAAACAATTGAACGTAATCGTCCGTTGCATGTTGATCACGAAGAAGTCGATCTTGTTCGATTATCTTATGAAGATGTTTTCACTGAATTACGAACGAAAAGTCTTCACGAATTATTAGAACTTCCCTACGACTATCAATTAGATAACAAAGAACAAAACGATACGAATTGGACAAACATCCGTTTACAATTCGAAACAAGCATGAATCGTTCTCTCGTCAAACGGCTAGATACACAAGTTAAATGGCAAGAAAGATACACTCGATCAATCCAAAATTTTCTCGCTAAAAAGAAAAAAAATTTTCTTCGATGGTAAAAGAACGAGTCTCTCTCTAAAAATCTGAAATAAGATAAATGTATTTTGTTTTAGTTATAAAATAATTAAATTAGCATTTCGAAGTATTATCTACAAAACCGATTTTATAAAATCAATCGAACAAGAAATTCGCAATATTAACGAAGACGGTACATCTACGAAAAAAGTGACCGAAGAATCTCCGGCCAATGCCAAGTCAAAGAAGCCGAAATCAAAAAAAGAAAAGACAACAGCTGCAATCTAAAAGACTCACTAATCTCATATTATTATTATTATTATTTCGTGACTAACATTTAGTTAGGAATTCTAATCAATTAATTTCTTTTTAAATAAAAAAAAGATGGCGTTAGTTGACCTCATATTGAATTTCATTGGTTGTCTGATGAGAAAGAAAGAAATAAGATTGCTTGATTCTTGACAAGTTCAATAGAAGAAAAAAATGGGTGATAGCGATGATGATTTCGACAGTCGACGGAATCGAGATAAATTCCGTCGGGAACGCGAAGATTTCGGTGGAAGGTAGGCGAAAAAAGCCAAATCTGAATTATCTAAATTGAATCTATTAAAGAGATCGTTTTCGGCGAGCAAATCCAAGCCGGTTCAGCGGTAGTCCACCGCCGAACAAACGAGTTCGACCCGACGAACCACCTCAATTCCTCAGTTTCAAAACCTTTCTCCTCGAACAAGACGACAATATCGACCAAGAAGAAGCGGTCAAGCTCTACAGTCTCTACAAAACCAACTTTCGAAAGGCTCAACTCAACGAATTCTTCAACGCTCACAAAGACGAAGCCTGGTTCCGAGCGAAATACCATCCGGACGAGTTTTCCCAAAGGATAGAAGAGCAAAAACAAGTCGTCGAACAACGACGAAAGGTGTTTTTGGAGTTCTACGAGTCCGGCGCGCTCGATAATCTCTCAGTTGACATCGAACACGAGTCGGAATTAGTCCAATTTCTCGATTCAGTCGTTGCTAAGCTCGAAGGCGACCGAGATATCCGAACGACCTCGATCTTTTTCCGTCAAATCCCCATGCAAACCACCAAAGCCGAGCTCGAGGCGCTCTGCACGACCTACGAGGGCTTTCGTCGAGTTTGTCTGACCGATCCGGCGCCCGAACGAAAGTTCCTGC
>Ga0209960_1001182_pt1 | contig 38620 bp, 41 predicted proteins | sample ThiBiot_500_plan_2_FD_183947 | JGI IMG/M metagenome (GOLD analysis project Ga0209960, IMG submission 183947) | Wastewater bioreactor microbial communities from Cape Town, South Africa - Thiocy_expt_500_plan (SPAdes) | ecosystem: Engineered > Bioreactor > Thiocyanate-remediating >... | reverse complement strand
ATATGTCTCGCGATCCCTGCGCTTGACAGGAATCGGTTTATCGCACCCTTTTCGTTATCTCCGTCTTAATCCGGGCGTCTCCCACCATGGCCAGACGAGTTGTCGACGTTCTCGTCCCCGTGGCGCTCGACCGCACCTATTCCTACCGCGTTCCCGACGGCAGCACCCTCGCGCCCGGCGATGTCGTGACGGTGCCGCTCGGCGCGCGCGAGGTCACCGCCGTGGTGTGGGCGGACAATCCGAATCCCGATCCGCGACTGCACAATCGTCTCAAGGATGCCGGCGAACCGATTGGCGTGCCGCCGCTGCGCGAGGAACTGCGCCGTTTCGTCGATTGGGTCGCGGACTACACGCTGTCGGCGCGCGGCATGGTGCTGCGGATGACGCTGCGGATGGGCGAACATCTCGGTCCCGAGCGCGTGCGGCTTGGTGTACGCCTCATCGGCACGCCGCCGCAGCGCATGACCCCGGCGCGGCGCCGCGCCGTCGAATGCCTGTCGGATGGGCTGCTGCACGCCAAATCGGATGTGGTGCGCGAGGCCGGCGTCAGCGCCTCGGTGATCGATGGTCTGGTCGATGAAGGCACGTTCGCGGTCGAGCCGTTGCCGCGCGAGAAGGTGCCGGAGCCGGATCCGGATTTCGCCGCGGCGGATTTCTCACCGGAACAGCAAAGCGCCGCCGCGACGCTAAAGGCGATGGCGGCGGAGGACGGCTTTCGCGTCGCGTTGCTCGACGGCGTCACCGGCTCGGGCAAGACCGAAGTCTATTTCGAGGCGGTGGCGGAAACCATCCGGCGTGGCAGACAGGCGCTGATCCTGATGCCGGAGATCGCGCTGACCGGACAATTCCTCGAGCGCTTCGCCCAGCGCTTCGGCGAGCGTCCGCTGGAATGGCATTCCGAACTCACTCCGCGCACCCGCGCGCGCAACTGGGCGGCGGTGGCGTCGGGCGAGGCGCGCGCGGTGGTCGGCGCGCGCTCGGCGCTGTTCCTGCCCTACGCCGATCTTGGCCTGATCGTGGTCGATGAGGAACACGATCAGGCCTACAAGCAGAGCGACGGCGCGCATTATCATGCCCGAGACATGGCGGTGGTGCGCGGCCACATCGCGAAGATCCCGGTGGTGCTGGCCTCGGCCACTCCGTCGGTGGAAAGCGAGGTCAATGCGCGCAAGGGCCGCTATACCCGCGTCGCATTGCCCTCGCGTTTCGGCGGCCAGCACATGCCGCAGATCGAGGCGATCGATCTCAAGCGCGAAGCGCCGCCGCGCGGCCGCTTCATCTCGCCGCCTCTCGCCGAGCAGGTGCGCCACGCGGTGGAGCGCAAGGAGCAGGCGCTGTTGTTCCTCAATCGTCGCGGCTACGCGCCGCTGACGCTGTGCCGCGCCTGCGGTCATCGCTTTGCCTGCAACATCTGCGATGCGTGGCTGGTCGATCATCGCTTCCGCCAGCGTCTCGTCTGTCATCATTGCGGCTTCTCGGTGCCGCGCCCGCATCTGTGCCCGCAATGCGGCGCGGAGGAATCGCTCGCCGCCATCGGCCCCGGTGTCGAGCGCTTGCAGGAGGAGGCTGCCGCGCTGTTTCCCGAGGCGCGCACCATGGTGCTGTCGAGCGATCTCATCACCGACATCGAGACCATGCGCTCGGAACTGAACGAGATCGCCGAGGGCCGCGTCGATATCATCATCGGCACGCAGCTCGTGGCGAAGGGCCATAACTTCCCGCGCCTCAACCTCGTCGGCGTGATCGACGCCGATCTTGGTCTTGGCAATGGCGATCCGCGCGCCGCCGAGCGCACCTTTCAATTGCTCAATCAGGTGATCGGCCGCGCCGGGCGCGAGCAGGGTCGCGGCGTCGGTTTCCTGCAGACCCATCAGCCCGAGCATCCGGTGATGAAGGCGCTGGTCGCCTGCGACCGCGAGGCGTTCTACGACAGCGAGATCAGACAGCGTGAAGCCGCGCTCTATCCGCCGTTCGGGCGTCTTGCCGCGATGATCGTCGCGGCGGGCGACCGGCCGAGCGCCGAAGGCTTCGCCCGCAAGCTCGCCGCCGCCGCGCCGCGCCACGAGGCGGTGCAGGTGCTGGGTCCGGCGGAAGCGCCGCTCGCGGTGATCAAGGGCCGCTATCGCTTTCGCCTCTTGGTGAAGTCGGCGCGCCATGTCGATCTGTCGCGCTATTTGCGCGACTGGCTCGCCGCCGCGCCGAAGACCAAAGGCAATCTCACGCTGGAAGTGGACGTCGATCCGCAGAGCTTTTTGTGATGTCGTCGTTATCGATCGTCGCACAGGATCGTCATCACCGGGCTTGTCCCGGTGATCCACGTCTTGCTTTCATTATATGCCGAAATGCGTGGATGGCCGGGTCAAGCCCGGCCATGACGGCTGAGAGCAAGAACCGCGCTGAAAATGAAAAGCCGGCGCAACCGGCGCCGGCTCTTTCAACATAAACGTAACGCTTACTGAACTTCCGCGACCACCATGCCGACGCCGCGGCCGGTGAGGCCGATGGCGTGCGCCGCGCCCTTGGACAGGTCGAGCACCCGGCCGCGAATGAACGGGCCGCGATCGTTGACGGTGACGACCACGCTGCGGCCGCCATGGGTGACCCGAAGGCGGGTTCCGAACGGCAGCGAGCGGTGCGCGGCGGTCATGGCGTTCTGGTTGAAGCGCTGGCCGGAGGCGGTGCGGCTGCCGGACTCGTTGCCATAGTAAGAGGCCATGCCCGAGAAGCTGCGGCTGTGGCCGGCGGAGGCCTGAGCGTCCCGCCAATGCTTGCGGGAGGCGGCATTGCCGGAGGTCGCGCTGACGGCGACCATGGCGACAGTCGCGGCGGCGATCATCGAGGCGTTCCGGACCCTCCAGGAGCGGCGCGCCGCGCGGCGTAAAGCATTGATCATCAAGTCTGTCCCTCGTTATCGTATATTTGTTCCAGCGCAGGCTAGAAGTTGCCCGTCTTTGTGTGGCGGGACCGATCTTCTAATAATAAGGCATAAGCACGGCAAGGATATTATTCCTTGTAAGGATTACGCCAGACAGGAATACCGCACTGAACTATCGAGACAGATGAATACTTGATAATATAAATACTTACTTAGGAATTTTTACTTTGAAATACTGTAAAGCGATGGTCAGAATCCGGGCCGGCAAATAAAGCCGCCGAATACTTGGCGGGGCCGTTCCATCGCTATTTTTGCATGGCTGTCCCGGTGAGGTGCGCCCGTAACGCATGGCGGCAGGGCTCCGATGGACCTCGGCGGTATGGGGATGCGCTCCCCGGCCGGGTGGTTCGCGCCGGCTTGCGCCGCGGCATGAATTCGCCGCGGCGGAACGCTGCGGCAACGCGACCTCGCCTTGAAATCCTTAGACTTAAAGCCTGTCCGCGCGATTGGCTGATCTCGTCATATTGCACCTGCTCGCGCCCTATGTTAGCAAACCGGCGATTTTCAAGGCACCGGGTGTCCCCGTTTTCGCTGAAAGTCAAAGTCAAGCTTGAATCTCAAGGACTTGCATCGCTTTGGCGCCACCCTCGGCGCGGTGGTTTGGCGAGAGTTTTTCCTTGGGTTGTCGACAGCAGAAGAGCATTTCGTGGCCACTGAAGATCCATCCGTTTCGGGCGTGTCCGGTCGTTACGCGACGGCCCTGTTTGAACTCGCGCGCGACGAGAAGTCCGTCGACGCCGTCAAGGCGGACCTCGAGACGTTTTCCGCTTTGCTCCATGACAGTCCGGACCTGATGCGCCTGGTGCGCAGCCCGGTGTTCACCGCCGAGGCGCAGACCAAGGCGCTGTCCGCGGTGCTGGAGCGGGCCGGCATTAGCGGCATCACCGCCAATTTCCTGAAAGTTCTCACCGCCAACCGCCGTCTGTTCGCGGTGGCGGACGTCATCCGCGCCTTCCGCGCGCTGGTGGCCAGGTTCAAGGGCGAGGCGACCGCCGAGGTCACCGTTGCCGAGAAGCTGAGCGACAAGAATCTCGACGCCCTCAAGGCCGCGCTGAAGTCAGTGTCGGGCAAGGATGTCGACCTCAACGTGAAGATCGATCCTTCGATCATCGGCGGGCTGATCGTCAAGCTCGGCAGCCGCATGGTCGATAGCTCGCTTCGCACCAAACTCAATTCGATCAAGCACGCGATGAAAGAGGCAGGCTGATGGACATCCGCGCCGCGGAAATTTCCGCAATCCTCAAGGACCAGATCAAGAATTTCGGCCAGGAAGCCGAAGTCTCCGAGGTCGGTCAGGTTCTCTCGGTCGGTGACGGCATCGCCCGCGTCTACGGCCTCGACAACGTCCAGGCCGGCGAAATGGTCGAGTTCGAGAACGGCACCCGCGGCATGGCGCTGAACCTCGAAACCGACAATGTCGGCATCGTGATCTTCGGCGCCGACCGCGAGATCAAGGAAGGCCAGACCGTCAAGCGCACCCGCTCGATCGTGGACACCCCGGTCGGCAAGGGCCTGCTCGGCCGCGTCGTCGACGCGCTCGGCAACCCGATCGACGGCAAGGGCCCGATCCAGGCGACCGAGCGCAAGCGCGTCGACGTCAAGGCGCCCGGCATCATTCCGCGCAAGTCGGTGCACGAGCCGATGGCGACCGGCCTCAAGGCGATCGACGCCTTGATCCCTGTCGGCCGCGGCCAGCGCGAGCTGATCATCGGCGACCGCCAGACCGGCAAGACCGCGATCGCGCTCGACACCATTCTCAACCAGAAGCCGCTCAACGTCGCCGGCAGCCCGGAGAGCCAGAAGCTGTACTGCGTCTACGTCGCGGTCGGCCAGAAGCGCTCCACCGTCGCGCAGTTCGTCAAGGTGCTCGAGGAGCAGGGCGCGCTGGAATATTCCATCGTTGTCGCCGCCACCGCCTCGGACCCGGCGCCGATGCAGTACCTCGCGCCGTTCACCGGCTGCACCATGGGCGAGTACTTCCGCGACAACGGCATGCACGCCGTGATCATCTATGACGACCTCTCCAAGCAGGCCGTCGCCTACCGCCAGATGTCGCTGCTGCTGCGCCGCCCGCCGGGCCGCGAAGCCTATCCGGGCGACGTGTTCTACCTGCATTCCCGCCTGCTCGAGCGCGCCGCCAAGCTCAATGACGAGCGCGGCGCCGGTTCGCTGACCGCGCTGCCGGTCATCGAGACCCAGGCCAACGACGTGTCGGCCTACATCCCGACCAACGTGATCTCGATCACCGACGGCCAGATCTTCCTCGAGACCGACCTGTTCTTCCAGGGCATCCGTCCAGCGGTGAACGTCGGCCTCTCGGTGTCGCGCGTCGGATCGTCGGCGCAGACCAAGGCGATGAAGAAGGTCGCCGGCAAGATCAAGGGCGAGCTCGCGCAGTACCGCGAAATGGCGGCGTTCGCGCAGTTCGGCTCCGACCTCGACGCCTCGACCCAGCGCCTGCTCAACCGCGGCGCGCGCCTGACCGAACTCCTGAAGCAGCCGCAGTTCTCGCCGCTGAAGATGGAAGAGCAGGTCGTGGTGATCTACGCCGGCGTCAACGGCTATCTCGACGCGCTGCCGGTCGCCAAGGTGCGCAGCTTCGAGGACGGTCTGTTGTCGCTGCTGCGCGGCAAGCACGCCGACATTCTGGATGCGATCCGCACCAGCCGCGATCTGTCGGACGATGTCGGCGCCAAGCTCAAGGGCGTGGTCGACGGCTTCGCCAAGACGTTCGTCTGATTTCCGTCATGGCCGGGCTTGTCCCGGCCATCCACGTCTTGGGGCGTGGTGGGGAAGAAGGCGTGGATGCCCGGCACAGGGCCGGGCATGACGAAGTGAGGAGTTTGCGGCGAGGTCGATGACCGAGCCGTCAGGGCGAGACAGAGAATGGCTTCACTCAAGGACATGCGTGTCCGCATCGCCTCGACCAAGGCGACGCAGAAGATCACCAAGGCCATGCAGATGGTCGCAGCCTCCAAGCTGCGCCGCGCGCAGACCGCCGCCGAGGCGGCGCGTCCCTATGCCGAGCGCATGGACGCCGTGATCTCCAACATCGCCGGCGCCGCCGCCGGCTCGAACAACGCGCCGCGCCTGCTGGCCGGCACCGGCAGCGACAAGGTCCACCTCCTGCTGGTGTGCACCGGCGAGCGCGGCCTGTCGGGCGCCTTCAACTCCTCGATCGTGCGCCTTGCGCGCGAACGGGCTCTGGCGCTGATGAACCAGGGCAAAGAGGTCAAGATTTTCTGCGTCGGCCGCAAGGGCTACGAGCAGCTGCGCCGCCAGTTCGAGAACCAGATCGTCGGCCACACCGAGCTGCGTTCGGTCAAGGTGCTCGGCTATCGCAACGCCGAGGACATCGCCAAGAAGATCGTCGCGATGTTCGAAGCCGGCGAGTTCGACGTCTGCACGCTCTTCTACGCGCAGTTCAAGTCGGTGATCGCGCAGATCCCGACCGCGCAGCAGATCATCCCGCTGGTGATCGAGAACAAGACCGACACCTCCGCCGCCAGCGCGGTCTACGATTACGAGCCGGCCGAGGACGAGATTCTCGGCGACCTCCTGCCGCGCAACATCGCGGTGCAGATCTTCCGCGCGCTGCTCGAGAACAACGCCTCGTTCTACGGCGCGCAGATGAGCGCGATGGACAACGCCACCCGCAACGCCGGCGACATGATCCGCAAGCAGACCCTGGTCTACAACCGCACCCGACAGGCGATGATCACGAAGGAACTGATCGAGATCATCTCCGGCGCCGAGGCAATCTGAGGAGATCGCGATGTCTTATTCGACCAAGGCAACGACATCCGGCGGCCGCAACGGTCGCGCCATGCTCGACAACGGCGGTCTCGCGCTGGCGATGGCGCTGCCCAAGGAACTCGGCGGCAGCGGCGAGGGCCACAACCCCGAGCAACTGTTCGCGCTCGGCTGGTCGGCCTGTTTCGGTCAGGCGATCCTGCTGCTCGCCAAGAAGCACGGTCTCGACGGCCAGGCCGCCAAGGTGACCTGCGACGTCACCCTCAACGTCAATGACGGCGCGTTCTCGCTCGCCGCTGAACTGAAAGTCGCCCTGCCGGGCGCCGACAAGGCCAAGCTTCAGGCCCTGATCGAGGAAGCCCACACGATTTGTCCGTATTCGAAGGCGACGAAGGGCAACGTGCCCGTCAAGCTGACCGCCGTCTAAGTTATCAAGGAGAGAGTTTCCATGGCCCAACCCGCCAATCAGGTCGGACGCATCACGCAGGTCATCGGCGCGGTCGTCGACGTGCAGTTCGACGGCTATCTGCCCGCCATTCTCAATGCGATCGAAACCAAGAACCAGGGCAACCGTCTGGTGCTCGAGGTCGCCCAGCATCTCGGTGAATCCACCGTGCGCGCGATCGCGATGGACACCACCGAGGGTCTGGTCCGCGGTCAGGAAGTCACCGACACCGGCGCGCCGATCACCGTCCCGGTGGGCGCCGGAACGCTCGGCCGCATCATGAACGTCATCGGCGAGCCGGTGGACGAGCAGGGGCCGATCAAGGCTGAAGGCACCCGCGCCATCCATCAGGACGCGCCGAGCTACACCGATCAGTCCACCGAAGCCGAAATTCTCGTCACCGGCATCAAGGTCGTCGACCTGCTCGCGCCTTACGCCAAGGGCGGCAAGATCGGCCTGTTCGGCGGCGCCGGCGTCGGCAAGACCGTGCTGATTCAGGAGCTGATCAACAACGTTGCCAAGGCGCACGGCGGTTACTCGGTGTTCGCCGGCGTCGGCGAGCGCACCCGCGAGGGCAACGACCTCTATCACGAGTTCATCGAATCGGGCGTGAACAAGAAGGGCGGCGGCGAAGGCTCCAAGTGCGCCCTCGTGTACGGCCAGATGAACGAGCCGCCGGGCGCGCGCGCGCGCGTCGGCCTCACCGGCCTGACCGTCGCCGAGCAATTCCGCGACCAGGGCCAGGACGTGCTGTTCTTCGTCGACAACATCTTCCGTTTCACCCAGGCGGGTTCGGAAGTGTCGGCGCTGCTGGGCCGAATTCCTTCGGCGGTGGGCTATCAGCCGACGCTCGCGACCGACATGGGCGCGCTGCAGGAGCGCATCACCACCACCAACAAGGGCTCGATCACCTCGGTGCAGGCGATCTACGTGCCGGCCGACGACTTGACCGACCCGGCGCCCGCCACCTCGTTCGCCCATCTGGACGCGACGACGGTGCTGAACCGCGCGATCTCGGAAAAGGGCATCTATCCGGCGGTGGACCCGCTCGACTCGACCTCGCGCATGCTCTCGCCGCTGATCGTCGGCGAGGAGCACTACCAGACCGCGCGTCAGGTCCAGCAGATCCTCCAGCGCTACAAGGCGCTGCAGGACATCATCGCCATTCTCGGCATGGACGAACTGTCCGAAGAGGACAAGCTGACGGTGGCCCGCGCCCGCAAGATCGAGCGCTTCCTGTCGCAGCCGTTCCACGTCGCCGAAATCTTCACCGGCTCGCCGGGCAAGTTCGTCGACCTCGCCGACACCATCAAGGGCTTCCGCGGCCTGTGCGAAGGCAAGTACGACCATCTGCCGGAAGCGGCGTTCTACATGGTCGGCTCGATCGAGGAAGCCGTCGAGAAGGGCAAGAAGCTCGCTGCGGAAGCGGCGTAAGAGTTCTCTCCCTCCCCCGCTTGCGGGGGAGGGTTGGGGAGGGGGCTTTGCTTCCTCTCGATTTCCCCCTCCCGAACGCTGTGCGTTCGACCTCCCCCGCAAGCGGGAGAGGTGAAGACAACGAGATAGTGAATCATGGCCACCTTCCACTTCGATCTCGTCTCGCCGGAAAAGATCGCCTTCTCGGGCGAGGTCGAGCAGGTCGACATTCCGGGCGTCGAGGGTGATTTCGGCGTGATGGCGGGTCACTCGCCGCTGGTGGCGAGCATCCGTCCCGGCATCATGACCGTCACCGCGAACGGCAAGCACGAGAAGATCATCGTGCTCGGCGGTCTTGCCGAGATTTCGGAGAACGGCCTGACCGTGCTCGCCGACACCGCGACCTCGATGGCCGAGCTCGACCGTGCCGCGTTTGCCGCGCGCATCGACGAGATGGAAGAGAAGCTGAAGGACGAGGAGCCGGGCAGCGAGCTCGACAAGGCGATCGCGCGGCTCGACCATTTCAAGGTGATCCAGCAGCACATCACCTCGACCGGGATGCATTGAGCGCCGCGGCATCACACGGAATTAAAAGGCCCCGCTCGCGCGGGGCTTTTTGTTTTACGGAGTGCGCCGGAGCGGGAAGGTTGAATCGCCGTCATTGCGAGGAGCGAAAGCTCCGAAGCAATCCAGTCCTTTGGCGCGCATCGCAGCGAGACTGGATTGCTTCGCTCCGCTCGCAATGACAGCCGGGCTGGGTTCTACGCTCGTCCTGGCCGGGTCAAGCCCGGTGATGACGAGTGGTGTGTCGGGAGCAATGCGTTCACCCGCTCAAGCGTTTTCGCAAAAGCTTATCCTCATGGTGAGGAGCGAGGCGAAGCCTCGCGTCTCGAACCATGAGGCCACTGTTACGGAGCATCACGGCCTCATCCTTCGAGACGCGCGCGATAACAGGCGTCGCCTGCATAAACTTGGCGACGGTGCGCGCTCCTCAGGATGAGGATTTGGTCCGGTGGTGACGGCGGAGAGTGCGGCGCGGGAAGTTACATCATCGTCATTGCGAGGAGCGTAGCGACGAAGCAATCCAGTTCTTTCTCTGCAGCTCTGGATTGCTTCGCTTCGCTCGCAATGACGATGGAGCTCATTGCTGCACGTCACTTCCCCGCAAATCGGGAAAATTCCTGCACCACGCGCTCATAAACCGGGCGTTTGAACGGCACCACCAGCTCCGGCAGGTTCCGCATCGGCTCCCAGCGCCAGTCGATGAATTCCGGCTTGTGGCCGGCCGGCGAGACCACGTTGATCTCGCTGTCGTCGCCGGTGAAGCGCATCGCGTACCATTTCTGCCGCTGGCCGCGATAGCGGCCCTTCCAGGCGCGTCCGGCGATGGTGCGCGGAATGTCGTAGGTCAGCCACTCCGGCACCTCGGCGAGTTTCTCCACCGAGCGCGCGTTGGTCTCCTCGTAGAGCTCGCGCGTGGCCGCGGCCCAATGATCCTCGCCGGAATCGATGCCGCCTTGCGGCATCTGCCAGACGTGAGCCTGATCGACATGCTCGGGCCCACCGACGCGGCGGCCGATGAACACGAGGCCCTCGGCATTGAGCAGCATCATTCCGACGCAGGTCCGGTAAGGCAAATCGTCGTAGCGCGACATTCGGTCAGGCCCCTGTTGTGGCGGATACGAGGATCGGAAGCAGGGATCCGGCCCTCTTTAGCTCGATTTTGATTTCGTCATCACTGTTGTCAACGGGGCCAGCATCAGGCCGCGGCTCTCGAGCTGCCTCGCCCATTGGCCGATGCGCTCGATCGAGACCGGCAGAGCCGAGGCGACGCCGATGGCGCTGCCGTGCTCGCGCGCGATGGTCTCCAGCCGCGCCAGCGTCTTGTCGATCTCGGCGGCGGTCGGCACCGCGTCGATGGTGGCGTCGGCCTTGGCGAACGGCATTGCCTGCGCCTCGGCGAGCGGACCGGCAAGGCTGCGCGGCGCGGTGCCGTCGTCGAGCCAGCCGAGCCCGCGCTTCGCCGCTTCCTTGATGATCGGCTGCAACGCCGCCTCGGTCACCGAAAAACGCGCGCCCATGAAATTGGCCAGCCCGACATAGCCCTGGAAACGGCTCATGTGCCACATCAGGCGGTCGATGTTCTGCTCGGCGGGCAGCGCGGCCAGCAGGGTCTGCGGGCCGGGATCGTTGTCGGGATAGTCGAACGGCTCCATCGGGACCTGCAGCAGCACCTCGTGCTTCTGCGCCCGCGCCTGGCCGACCAGCTTCGCTGGATCGGCGCCGTAGGGCGTGAAGGCCAGCGCCACCGCGGCCGGCAGCTTCATGATGGCGTCGTTGGTCTTGGCCGCGCCGACGCCGAGTCCGGTGATCACGATGGCGATCGAGGGCGTGGTGGCGGCGCGGGTGCGCTGCAAATCGCTCGCCATGGCATAGGCGCGGAACGGCCGCAGTCCCTCGGCGGCGATCGGCACCAGGCCGTGGCGGCTGTTTTCCAGCAGCTTCGGATTGGCGCCCGTGGCGGGCGGGATTTGCGCGTCGGTTCCGGCGGGAAGGTCCGGCGCATCGGTCCCGCCGATCGGCATCTCGCGGCGCTGGCCGCTGGAGCCGTCGATGATGGTGACGGTTTTCTGCCCCACGGGCTCGGAGGTCGCGGCGGGTTGCGCCGGGGTCGCGGCCTGCGGCTTCGCGCCGGGCAGGGTGGCGGGATCGTAAGCGAGCTTCGCCGCCGGCTCGCCGCCGAACGGATCGCGGCCGAACAGGGCGAAAGCAGCAAAGCCGACCAGGAACAGGCCGAGCACCGTCGCCAGCGCCTGTTGCGGCGTGAACGGCAGACGGACGCGCCGCTTGCGCGGCACCTCCTGTCCGAGCGGCGCGCTCAAGTCATCGACCACGGTGCAAGGCCCTGCGAATCATCCGCGGCAGCCTACCATGACGGGGGTGGATCGCCTCGCGCTGGCGGCGGCTTTCAGGCCCGTGCGCCCGCCGCCCGGGCCGGATTGCCGACCACGGTGGCGTGGGGCGGCACGTTGCGCGTCACCACGCTGCCGGCGCCGATGATCGCGCCGTCGCCGATGGTCACGCCGGGCAGGATGATGGCGCCGCCGCCGATCCAGACATCGGCGCCGATCGCGACCGGGCGGGCGAATTCGAGACCTTCGCGGCGGCGCGCCAGATCGCGCGGATGGTCGGCGGCGTAGATCTGCACCGCCGGGCCGATCTGGGTGCGATCGCCGATGGTGACGTGGGTCACGTCGAGCACCACGCAGTTGAAGTTCATGAACACACCGGTGCCGAGCCGGATGTTGAAGCCGTAGTCGCAATAAAACGGCGGGCGGATGTTGCACTCGTCGCCGGCCGCGATGCGCTCGCGCAGCACCGCGAGGCGGGTCTGCGCGTCCGCGCCGAGCAGCGCGTTGTAGCGCGCCAGCCAGACCTGGGTGGCGGCGCTGTCGGCCTGGATTTCCGGATCGTTCGGCAGATAGAGTCCGCCGGCGATCATCTTCTGCTTCTCGCTCGTCACCATCGTCTCCGGATCAGGACAGGGGCCGAATAAAAAAGGCGGCCGCTGCGGCCGCCTTTTGTCGAAACTCCGGTGTGGCCTTAGTTCGCGGCCTTGGCCTTGTTGTCGTCCTTGGCCGGCGGCACCGCGGTCGAGGCGTTCTGCTTGATGCCGTGCAGCAGATCGTCGGCCATCTTGAGCGCCTTGTCGTCCTTGGCGTCCGGCGGCACGTAGGACTGCGAGCCGGTCTCCTCCTGGCCTTCGGCCTTGAGGTGGCCGCGCAGCGAGGCCTCGCCCTTGGTGTCGGTGCGCGCCTTGAGTTCATCCGGCACGTCCTGCAGCACCTCGATGTCCGGGGTGATGCCCTTGGCCTGGATCGACTTGCCCGACGGCGTGAAATAGCGCGCCGTGGTCAGCCGCAGCGCGCCGTTGCCGGAGCCGAGCGGGATGATGGTCTGCACCGAACCCTTGCCGAACGAGCGGGTGCCGATCACGGTCGCGCGCTTGTGGTCCTGCAACGCGCCGGCGACGATTTCGGAGGCCGAGGCCGAGCCGCCATTGATCAGCACGATCACCGGCTTGCCCTTGGCGAGGTCGCCGGGCTTGGCGGTGCGGCGCTGGGTTTCCTCGGCGTTGCGGCCGCGGGTCGAGACGATCTCGCCACGATCGAGGAAGGCGTCGGACACCGACACCGCCTCCTCGAGCAGGCCGCCCGGATTGTTGCGCAGATCGAGGATGTAGCCCTTGAGCTTGTCGGCGCCGATCTGTCCGGTCAGGCTGGCCATCTCGCGCTTGAGGCCGTCGGTGGTCTGCTCGTTGAACGAGGTGATGCGGATATAGGCGATGTCGCCGCCCTCGACGCGGGCGCGCACCGCACGCACGCGGATGTTGTCGCGCGTCAGCGTCACCTCGATCGGCTTGTCCTGGCCCTTGCGGACGATCTTGAGCTTGATCTTGGTGTTGACCGGGCCGCGCATCTTCTCGACCGCCTGGTTCAGGGTGAGGCCCTGCACCGCTTCGTCGTCGAGATTGGTGATGATGTCGTTGGCCATGATGCCGGCCTTCGAGGCCGGCGTGTCGTCGATCGGCGACACCACCTTGATCAGGCCGTCCTCCATCGTGACCTCGATGCCGAGACCGCCGAATTCGCCGCGGGTCTGCACCTGCATGTCCTTGAAGCTTTTCGCATCCATGTAGCTGGAATGCGGATCGAGCCCGGTCAGCATGCCGCTGATCGCCGATTCGATCAGCTTGCTGTCGTCGGGCTTCTCGACATAGTCGCTGCGAACGCGGTCGAACACGTCGCCGAACAGATTGAGCTGGCGATAGGTGTCGGCCGCGGCGGCGCGCGCCGTGGTGCCCATCAGCGAGGCGCGCGGCTGCGTCAGGAACAACGTCGCCGCCGCTCCGGCCGCGGCGCTCAGAAGAATCAGGGAAGTCTTGCGCATCATCCGCGAACCTTTTCGCCTTAACTTTTGGCCCACCATGGACCTGGGTCGATTGGAGTGCCGTCCTTGCGGAACTCGATGTAAAGCACGGGCTGGCTTGAGGGGGCCGCCAGAATCGAGGCGATCCGGGACTGAGACCCCATCGTCGCCACCGGCTCACCGGTCAATACAAACTGGCCAATGTTGACCGAAATACGTTCCACTCCGGCAAGCAGGACATGATATCCGCCGCCCGCATTGAGGATCAAGAGTTGTCCGTAGCTGCGGAACGGTCCGGCATAGACAACCCAGCAATCACACGGGGTTGTGACCTGCGCTCCGGGCTTGGTGGCGAGTGAAATGCCCCGTTCCTGGCCGCCATTGCCGTCGGAACCGCCGAAATCGCGAATCCGGGTGCCGTTGACCGGCAGCGGCAGCAGTTTCTTGGCCGAGGCGAAGGCGATCGCCGGGGACAGCCGGGCCGGATTTTTCAGGGCCTTGGGGTCGGGTTTTTGCGGCGTGCCTCTCAGCTCGGCGGCGGCCGCGGCCTCCGCGGCGCTTTTCAGGTCCTGCTCCATCTTGGCGATCAGGCTTTGCAGGCTGTCGGCCTGTTTGGCGAGGTTGGCGGCGCGCTGGCGCTCGGCATCCATGTCGCGCGCTGCCTCGGCCTCGCGGGTCTGGCGTTCCTGCACCAGAGCGGCGAGGCGCGGCTGCTCGGCGTCGAGCCGGTCGCGATCGGCCTTCAGGCGTTCGCGCTCCTCGCCGATATTTTTGCGCACGGTCACCAGATCGCCGATCTCACCGGCGATTTTTTTCGCGCGGGCGCGCATTTCCGGCACGGCCGCGCCGAGCAGGATCGCGGTGCGCAGCGATTGCAGCGCGTCTTCCGGACGCACAAACAACGCCGGCGGCGCGCGGCGTCCGGCACGCTGCAAGGCCGCCAGCACTTCGGCGATCTCGTCGCGGCGCGACTCCAGCGCGGCGTGCATCTGCTGCTCGCGCGCATCGAGCGGGCGCAGCCGGTTCTCGGTATCGGCGACGCTGGCTTCGATGCCGCGCACCTTGGCGGCGATCTCGATCAGTTGCTGGTTGAGCCGGGTGCGGTCCTGGCCGAGCGCGGCGATCTCCGCCTTGAGGTTCTGCGCCGCTTCGTCGGCGGCTTTCTGCCGGGCGCGCATCGCCTCCAGTTCTTCGGTGCGCTGCTTGATGGCGGCGGCATCCGGCGCGGAGGACCCCGCCGGGGGCAGCGCGATGCTCTGCGCCTGCGCCTGTGCGAGGCCGGCCGGCATCAGCGCGGCGAGCAGCGCCGCGATGCAGAGGCTTGGGACCGGCGGCAGGATGCGTCGCATCGTCAGACCCGATGATAGGGGTGGCCGGACAGAATGGTCGCGGCGCGGTAGATCTGTTCCAGCAACATGATGCGCACCATCTGGTGCGGCCAGGTCGCCTTGCCGAAAGCGAGGCCGAGCTTCGCCTTGCCGCGCAATTCCGGCGCAAGCCCGTCGGCCCCGCCGATGACGAAAACCAGAGCGGGCATCGCCTCGTCGCGCCAGCGGCCGACATGGCGCGCCAGCGTCACGCTGTCGAGATTGTCGCCGCGCTCGTCGAGCGCCATCAGGATGGCGCGCTCGGGAACCAGCGCCGCGATCGCGGCGCCTTCCTCGGCGATGCGGGTGCGGGTCTCGCCGCTGCGGCTTTCCGCGATCTCGTGAATCTCAAGGGCGCGCAAGCCGAGCTTGCGGCCGATATCGTCGAACCGCGCGCGATAGCGCTCGGCCAGCTCCCGCTCGGGACCTTGCTTGAGACGGCCGATGGCGATGACGATGACGCGCATGGCCTGAGGCTTATCATGCGCTCGCGCGCTTTCCTACGGAGGTTGCCGTCATGGCGAGGCGCGACGGCTTCGAAGCAGTCCGGCCCCTGTGACACCCGGTCTTCGCCAAAGGGGGCGGACACGATCACACACGCCCCGCGTCATGCGGGTCCGCATGCTGTGCGGGAGAGCGCCTTCAGCGCGCCTTCACCGCCGGCTTTTCCGAGGTCCACATCTTTTCCAAATTGTAGAACTCCCGGACTTCGGGCCTGAAGACATGCACGATCACATCGCCGGAATCGATCAGGACCCAATCGCAATTCGGCAGGCCTTCGACGTGAGGGGCTTCGATCCCGATCCCCTTCAGGCCCTTGGCGACATCTTCCGCGATCGCGCCGACATGACGGTTCACCCGTCCGGTGGTGACGACCATGTAATCGGTGAGGGAGGATTTGCCGCGCAGGTCGATGGTGACCGTGTCTTCCGCCTTCATGTCGTCGAGGCGGGAGAGGATCAGGTGCAGCGTCGTTTCGGCGTCAGGGCGCGCCTTCACGACAGCGATGGGCGAGGATGCTTGTCCTGCCCGGGACAATACAGATGCGGTCAGGGACCACTCCTTTCACTGTATCGCAGGCGCCGAATCTGGAGCGCCCGCCGTTGATCATACGCATGTGGGGTTAATGGTTTCAATCCGCCAGTCCCGGTTCCGGCGATGTGCGCGGCGAAGTGTGGCAATCGGGTCTTGCGGTCAAACCTTCCATGTGCCGTCCGGGTTCCGCAGCCTCGTTGAGGACAGCGACGATTTCAGTCCGGTGAGAAAGGTCCAGGCCGGTGGCGTGCGCATGGCGAGATCGCCCGCGGCGCGCTCGTCGATGCGATGGCGCGCCAGCGCCTGCGCGGCCGGCGCCGACAGCGCGCGGAAACTCTCGGGCGGCCGGTCGATCACCGCGATCGGCATCATGGCCGCGATGCCTTGCCAGTTCCGCCAGCGATGAAATTGCGCGAGATTGTCGGCCCCCATGATCCAGACAAAGCGCACGCCGGGACAGCGCCGCCGCAGATACTCCAGCGTATCCGCGGTGTAATGCGTGCCGATGACGGATTCGAGACAGCTCACATCGATGCGCGGATGCCGCGCCATCGCCATCGCCGCCGCCCTTCGTTGCTCGGCGTCGCGCAGCGCGCCGGTGTCCTTCAGCGGATTGCCCGGCGTCACCAGCCACCAGATGCGGTCGAGCTTGAGCCGCTTCATCGCATAGAGGCTGATGGCGCGGTGCGCCTCGTGCGGCGGATTGAACGAGCCGCCGAGCAGCCCGATCCGCATGCCGTCGGCGTGCGGCGGCAGGGCGTCGCCCGGCGCAGGCGCGCAGCTCACGGCCGGGTCTGTCCGGTGCCATGCACCCGATATTTGAAGCTGGTCAGTTGATCGACGCCGACCGGTCCGCGGGCGTGGAATTTGCCGGTGGCGATGCCGATCTCCGCGCCGAAGCCGAACTCTCCGCCATCGGCGAACTGCGTCGAGGCGTTGTGCAGAACGATGGCGGAATCGACCTCGTTGAGGAAGCGCGCCGCCGCCGCCGCGTCTTCGGTGACGATGGCGTCGGTGTGGTGCGAGCCGTAGGTCTCGATATGCGCGATGGCGTCGTCGAGGCCGTCCACCACGCGCGCCGCGATGATGGCGTCCTCGTATTCGGTGGCCCAGTCCTCGTCGGTCGCCGGCTTCACGCGGGCGTCGGCGCGCTGTACCTGATCGTCGCCGCGCACTTCGCAGCCGGCGTCGATCAGCATTTCGACCAGCGGCTTGAGCTGCGCCGGCGCCGCTTCCTTGTCGACCAGCAGCGTTTCAGCCGCGCCGCAGATGCCCGGACGGCGCATCTTGGCATTGAGGACGATGGTCTTGGCCATGTCGAGACTGGCCGCCTTGTCGACATAGACGTGGTTGACGCCTTCGAGATGCGCAAACACCGGCACGCGCGCCTCGGCCTCGACGCGCGCGACCAGGCTCTTGCCGCCGCGTGGCACGATGACGTCGATGCCGCCGCCAAGGCCGGTCAGCAGCAGGCCGACCGCGGCGCGGTCGCGGGTCGGCACCAGCGTGATGGCTTCTTCCGGAAGTTTTGCTTCGCGCAATCCCTGCACCAGACATTGATGGATGGCGCGGCAGGAGCGGAAGCTGTCGGAGCCACCGCGCAGGATCACCGCGTTGCCGGATTTCAGGCACAGCGCGCCGGCATCGGCCAGCACGTTCGGCCGGCTCTCGAAGATCACCGCGGCGACGCCGAGCGGCACGCGCACGCGCTCGATGAACATGCCGTTCGGCCGCTGCCAGCGTTCGGTGACGGTGCCGACCGGATCGTTGATGCCGCGCACGATCTCGATGCCGCTCGCCATGCCCTCGATCCGCGCCTCGGTGAGGGTGAGGCGGTCGATGAAGGCATCGCTCGCGCCACCCGCGCGTGCTTCGGCGACGTCCTCGGCATTGGCGGCAAGGATCTGCGGCGCGGCGGCGCGGATCGCGCTCGCCATCGCGCCAAGCGCGGCGTTCTTCTGCGCGGTCGGGGCTAGTGCGAGCACCCGCGCGGCACGGCGAGCGCCTTGGGCGAGGCCCGCCATCAGTGCCGGCAGGTCGGCGTCAGCGGAAGCGGCTTTCAGGGGAGCGTTCATGACAGGTCATATAGGTTTAATACTGAGTTAATGTATGCCGTTAGCACAGAAACGGCGATCCCGCGAGGCGGCGGTCGGCCACCGGCCGATCGCGGCCGGGGCTCATTTGCCGGTTTCGAGCCCGCGTGGCCCGGCCACCACGAGGTCGTCGCGATGGATCATCTCGGTGCGGCCGCTGACGCCGAGAATTTGCGCCGCGTCCGACGACGAGCGGCCCTTGATGCGCTCGGCATTCTCCGCGTCGTAGGCGACAAGGCCGCGGCCGATCTCGTGGCCGTCTGGTCCGCGCACGATCACCGCATCGCCACGCGCGAAATCGCCGTCGATCCGCACGATGCCGGCCGGCAGCAGACTCTTGCCGGCATGGAGCGCGGCGACCGCGCCGGCATCGATGATCAGCGTGCCCTTCGGCTCCAGCGAACCGGCAATCCAGCGCTTGCGCGCGGTGACCGGATTGGCCGGCGTCAGAAACCAGGTGCAGCGTCCGCCATCGGCGATCGCTTTGAGCGGATGATCGATCTTGCCGGAGGCGATCAGCATATGCGTGCCGGCGGAGGTCGCGATCTTCGCCGCCTCGATCTTGGTGCGCATGCCGCCGCGCGACAGTTCGGATTCCGCCGCGCCAGCCATCGCCTCGATGTCGGCGGTCACCGCATCGACCACGGGAATGAGTTTCGCATTCGGATTGGCGCCGGGCGGCGCGGTGTAAAGGCCGTCGATGTCCGAGAGCAGGATCAGAAGATCGGAGCTTGTCATGGTGGCGACGCGCGCGGCGAGCCGGTCGTTGTCGCCGTAACGGATTTCGTTGGTCGCGACCGTGTCGTTCTCGTTGATCACCGGCACCGCGCGCCATTCCAAGAGCTTGGTGATGGTGGAGCGCGCGTTGAGATAGCGGCGGCGTTCCTCGGTGTCCTGCAGCGTCACCAGAATCTGTCCGGCGCCGATGCCGTGCTGCTCCAGCGTCTTGGCCCAGATCCGCGCGAGTGCGATCTGGCCGACAGCCGCGGCGGCCTGGCTTTCCTCGAGCTTCAGCGTGCCGCCCGGCAGCTTCAATCTGCTGCGGCCGAGCGCGATCGATCCGGACGAGACGATCAGAACGTCGCGGCCGTCCTTGTGCAGGCTGGCGATGTCGGCGACCAGCGCTTCCAGCCACCGGGTTTTGACTTCGCCCGCGGCCGCATCGATCAGCAGCGAGGAGCCGACCTTGACCACGATGCGGCGAAAATTTTTCAGCTTGGGATGAGACATGAGACAATACGATGAGAGAGAAACGGCACGCGCAGGCTCAGTTCGACAAGGGGCTCCATGACGATGGCGCGGGAGCGTCGTCCGGCTCGCCTTGCGGTTCGCCCTTGGCCTTGGCCGAAACCGGCGCCTGATCGATCACCTCGATCAGCGCGCGCAACACTTCGGTGACGCCTTCACGCGTGACGCCGGAGATCAGCATCGGCGTCTTCTTCGCCGCGCGTTTGAGGCGCGCCTTCTGTTCTTTCAGGACATCGGGCGTCACCGCGTCGATCTTGTTGAGCGCGACGATCTCGATCTTGTCGGCAAGGCCCTCGTCATAGGCTTCGAGTTCGTTGCGTATGATCTTGTAGGCTTTGCCGGCATGTTCGCAGGTGGCGTCGACCAGATGCAGCAGCACGCGGCAGCGCTCGACATGGCCGAGAAAGCGGTCGCCGAGGCCGGTGCCTTCATGCGCGCCCTCGATCAGGCCCGGAATATCCGCGAGCACGAATTCGCGGCCATCGACGTGAACCACGCCGAGCTGCGGATGCAGCGTGGTGAACGGATAGTCCGCGATCTTCGGTTTCGCGGCGCTGACGACCGACAGGAATGTGGACTTGCCGGCATTGGGCAGGCCGACGAGACCGGCGTCGGCGATCAGCTTCATGCGCAGCCAGATCCAGCGCTCTTCGCCGGGCTGGCCCGGATTGGCGTGACGCGGCGCGCGGTTGGTCGAGCTTTTGAAATGGGCGTTGCCGAAACCGCCATTGCCGCCTTTGGCCAGCACGAATTTCTGGCCGAGCTTGGTGAGGTCGCACAGCAGGGTCTCGCGATCCTCGTCGAAGATCTGGGTGCCGACCGGCACCTTCAGCACGATGTCCTTGCCGGCGGCGCCATGGCGGTCGCTGCCCATGCCGTGCACGCCCTTCTGCGCCTTGAAGTGCTGCTGGTAGCGATAATCGATCAGGGTGTTGAGGCCGTCGACAGCCTCGACGATGACGTCGCCGCCGCGGCCGCCATTGCCGCCGTTCGGTCCGCCATACTCGATGAACTTCTCGCGGCGGAACGCCACGCAACCGTTGCCGCCGTCGCCGGAGCGGATATAGACCTTGGCTTCATCGAGAAATTTCATGGGCCTATCCGTAACGCAGGGGTGTGCGCCCGACAACCGCCGGGCGCTCCCGAGGCGTTCAATTTGACGCGCTGTTTAACGGCGGCTGGTCTCGCCCCAGCCCTTGAGCGAGGACCAGACGGAGCGCTCCAGCCGGAAGCGATCGACCGGGGTGGATGAGCCGAGCGCGCGGAAGCGGTGCAGCTCGACGCCGGTCCACTGGAAGCCGCATTTTTCCAGCACATGGCGCGAGGCTGGGTTCAGCACCCGCGCGCCGGACAGCATGCGGGTGATGCTGAATTCCTCGAAGGCGTAATCGATCACCGCGCGCGCCGCCTCGGTGCCGAAACCCTGGCCCCAATGCTCGACGCCCAGGCAATAGCCGAGCTCCGGGGTGCCTTCGGTCTCCCAGGTCAGGCTGGCAAGGCCGATCGGCTGGTTCTTGCGCTCGATCAGAAACGTGATCGTGCCGCCGGCATTGGCCACGGCGGAAACGAAATTGACGGCGTCGTAGGTCGAATAAGGATGCGGCACGCGGCGCAGATTGATGGCGACGCGTTTGTCGCCGACGATGCGGGCAATGCCTTTTACGTCCGCGAGCGTCGGCTGGCGCAGCACCAGCCGCTCGGTCTCGAGGACGATGGTACTTGTGTTCCGGCTGATCCCGGTGGTGGGCAGTTCCTGTAACATCGAAGGCTCCTTGCTGGGGCTCATTGGCGAGACCCCGGAAACGTGAAAGGGGAGGCCGGTTCCCCGTCTCCCCTTTGCGAGCCTTGACGCGCTCCGCCGGATCAACAGGACCGGCAGACGCTGATGTGTCTACCGTTTATTCGGCCGCGGCCGCCATCGGAACAACCGATACGAACGTGCGGCCGTTGGCTTTGGCGCGGAATTCAACATGGCCTTCGATCTTGGCGAACAGCGTGTGGTCCGTGCCCATGCCGACGTTAAGGCCGGGGTGCCAGGTGGTGCCGCGCTGACGCGCGATGATGTTGCCCGGAATCACGTGCTCGCCGCCGAACGCCTTGATTCCAAGGCGCTTGCCAGCCGAGTCGCGTCCGTTGCGCGATGAACCGCCTGCTTTCTTATGAGCCATGGCTCGTCTCCAAAACTTCCAGTGTTTCTATAGATCGATTCCGTAACGGAATCATCTCACTTTTTCTCAGGTTTCGCCTTGGCGGCCGGCTTTTTCGCCGCCGCGGGCTTGGCGGCCTTGGGCGCGGCCTTCTTGGCCGGAGCCTTCTTCGCCTTCGGGGCTTCGTCGCCGGCTTCCGGCGCAGCAGCCACCGGCTTTTCCTTCTTCGCGCGCGGACCCACGCTCGGGGCCTTGCCGTCGGTCAGGATCTCGGTGACGCGGATCACCGTGATCTCGTCACGATAGCCGCGCTTGCGCTTCGAATTCTTGCGGCGGCGCTTCTTGAAGGCGATGACCTTCGGGCCGCGCTTGTGGTCCAGCACTTCGGCGGCAACCGACGCGCCCGCAACGAACGGGACACCGAGGACCGGCGTATCGCCACCGACCACCAGCACTTCGCCGAGCTGCACGATCGAGCCGACATCGCCGGCGATCTTGCCAATTTCAAGAACATCATCCGGAACGACGCGGAACTGCCGGCCGCCGGTTTTGATGACTGCGAACATCGTTTTTATCCTTCGTGTTCAATCCCGACGCTCGGGCGAACCCGGGCCGGCTTCTTGTTCAGTCGTTATGGTAAGCGCCGCCGGACGCCACGTTGGGCACCCACTTGGCCGCGCTCGGTGAGTTTCGGCGGCACAAAGCCACGCCAAAACGAACGGCGCGAGAACGTCCCGCGCCGGATGCCGGGACTTATAGCCGTTGAGACCCCGGAGTCAACCCGAACGCCCGGCCAAATCGGCCAAAATCGAAGGAAATCCGGGCATTTGGCCGGAATTTGCAGCCATGACGGCGGTGCGTTTTGCCATGCAACCTTCCGGTTCCCCGGCCGTTGTCACCGGCACGCCCCGATGGCGGGCAATCCTAACGGGCGAGGGCGATCACGACATGGCTGAGGACGCGCCGACCACCGCCGGCATTGGCAGGCATGGCGCCCTGCGCCTGCCGTCGGTCGATATCGACAGCTACAACATCGAATTGAAGGACGAGGAGGGTTTCCTCGGCGACCGCGCCAGCAAGGGCGCGTTTCAGGCGATTCTCGATAGCTGGCGCAAGCCGTTGAAAAAAGGTGGCGAGGACCCGTTCGGCGGCAAGGCCACCGAGGAGATCGGCAAGAAGCAGCTCGACGACATGCTGATCGGCGACGACGTCGAGGCGGCCGCCGTCGTGCACAGCGCGGTGGAGGATTTCGCGCAGGAACTCGCCTTCGTCACGCGGCGCTTTCTCAAGACCAAATCCTGGGACAAGACCGAGGCGATCGTGGTCGGCGGCGGTTTTCGCCAGAGCCGGATCGGGGAGCTGGCGATCGCGCGCGCCGACATCATCCTGAAAGCCGAGGGCTTCAAGGTCGAGATGGTGCCGATCCGCTTTCATCCCGATGAAGCCGGCTTGATCGGTTGCGCGCATCTTGCGCCGTCATGGATTTTCGCCGCGCATGACAGCCTTCTCGCGGTCGACATCGGCGGCAGCAACATCCGCTGCGGCGTGGTCGAAACCAAACAGAAAAAGGCGCCCGATCTCTCCAAGGCGGGGGTGTGGAAATCCAAGCTCTGGCGTCATGCCGAGGATGAGCCGACCCGCGAGGGCGCGGTGAAGCGCCTTGCCGGCATGCTGAAGGACTTCATCGCCGAGGCGGAAAAAGAAGGCTTCAGGCTCGCGCCTTTCATCGGCGTGTCCTGTCCCGGCGTGATCGCCGAGGACGGCGCCATCGAGAAGGGCGCGCAGAACCTTCCCGGCAATTGGGAAAGCAGCAAGTTCAACCTGCCGGCGAGCCTGATGGAGGCGATTCCGGCCATCGGAGAGCATGACACCGTGGTCCTCATGCACAATGACGGCGTGGTGCAGGGCCTCAGCGAGATTCCCTTCATGCAGGATTACAAACGCTGGGGCATTCTCACCATCGGCACCGGGCTCGGCAATGCCCGGTTCACCAACCGCAGCTCCGCCGAGAAGGCGGAAGCCAAGGGCAAGAAGACCAAAGAGAAAAAGGCGTCCTAGCTGCTGCTTGCCCGCTTCGCGAATGTGCGCACAAGCGTCACGTCAAGGATGTCATCTTCGCGGCCCTCGCGGCGATGGACCGCGCAGGCGCGCCGCGTCCGCGCGCCTGTCCTTCCGACCGCCAAAATTATTCCGTGTCGCGCAGCTGCGCGATCAACTGGCGAGAGAGTTCTTCACCTGCCAGAAGCGCAGCGTGCGCTGCGCGGCGGGGACGGTCAGCTTCGAATAGGAATGCTCCAGTGCGGCCAGATCGGACGCTGACAGCTTGGCGGGATTGAGCTTCAGTGCGGCGTGCGCGACCGGCCACCCCAGTCCCGCAGCCTTGCAGACGATCAGGGTCGATTCGCGCATCTCCGAAGCCAGCGCGCGTTGGACGAAGTCGAATTTGGAGCCGGTCATGATCTCGAGCGCGGCTGTTAATTCGTCTTTCTGGCGGAAATTCGCGTAATTCAGTACCGTCGACTCGTTGAGGAATCCCGCCCGGTTGGCCTCCTGAACGACCTGGCGCGCGGCCTTTTGTCGCCGCTCGCTGTTCTCCACGGTGGCGGACAGCAGCGACAGAACTTCCTCGATCGACGCCCGGACTGCGGCCGGCGCGTCCGCGAGCAGTTTTTCCCGCAAGGTTTCGTTTGCCTTGGAGATCACGTCGCGAAGAATAGCGTGCGGCAAATCCGTTCGCAGGCCGAGCGCCTCGAGAATCTCATCCCGCCCCTCGGATTTGCGTAACAGAGCGGCAAACCCTTCCTCGGAAAACCGTGCGCCGGCATTGCTGGACAGCCGGTGCAGAACCCGCGCTTCGCCGTATTCGATAAGCGCGCTGGTCAGCGTTTCATCCAGCTCGACCCGCTCGGAAATCGCGTAGCGATGTGCCTCGCTTTTACGCTGCACGATATCGACGAGGTCAGTGCTGGTCAGCCGGGTCGAGCGGGTGAGGACCGGGCCGGCCACCGCGATCGAGTCGTCATTTGCCAACCGCCGAATCGTATTGATCGGCGCGTTGTTGATTTCCTGGAGGCGCTCGCTCAGCTCGGCCAGTCCGTTATTCGAGACGTTCTCGACCAGATGGACGAGAACGTTGTCGAATACCGCGACCTGCTTTTCGGAGAGCTTTCGGTTCGCACTGAGGAAGAGATCGGTGACCTGTCGCAGCGTCTCGACGCGCTTGGTCTCCGAGCTTCCCTCGATGGCGTCCTGCAGTTCGTCGATCAATGAAAATTGCGCAATCATCACGTTACCAATTTCCGACAAAGCTATACGCAAAATTCCTTTTTGGCTCTGTCTTGCATCAATGCGCACGGACCCGTTATTGAACAATGAAAAAAAGGATCCAAGTTTTTGTGGTTGGCGTTTGTTTTATTCGTCGGCCTTCTCTGTTTATATTTGGGGACATTATATTTCATATTTCAGGACATAATCGGTGAGGTCTTTATACATCCGAGCTTATTCGCTCATGGGCTTCGCCGAACTTGTCGAGGCGCAGGGGGGTGATGCTGTCGCCTTGCTGAAAAGCGCCGGATTTACCGAAAAGGTGCTGTCTTACCCGGACAAGCTGCTCCCATGGCGGGACGTTTGTTATTTAATGGAATTATCGGCGGAAAGGCTGAACCGGCCGTCGTTCGGGCTCGAATGGGCGTTGAGCATTCCGGATCATTTTCCGAACGTGGGGCCGACGGTTCTGATGGCTCAGTTCGTCGGCGATTTCCGCGCGTGGATCGAAAGCAGCATTCGCTATTGGCGCTGTCATACCAACGCGTTCACGCTGCATTTTTTCGACGATGGCGAGAGCGATTTGGCGATGTTTCGCTATGAGATCGATTCCGGCGCGTTGCCTTCGAGGCAACAGGTGGAATACGCGTTCGGCAACAACGTGCGGATGGCACGGGTCGTCCTGGCCGCTCCCGACGAAAATCCCGCGCTCGTCAGATTTCAGCATTCGCGCCCTTCCGACACGTCGCTCCACGACATGATTTTCCGGTGTCCCGTCGAATTCGATGCGGCGCATAACGAATTTCTGTTCGAGCGCCGGCTTCTCGGCTATCGGACCAATGGCGGCCTTCAGAATTTCAAGTGGCTTCTCGATCGCTATATCCGCAGCCGCATCCGCGGGATGCCGATCTACGATCAGACCATGACGACGATGGTCGCCTCGGCGATCCGCAGTATGCTCGGCGCGGGACTGTGTTCGTCCGAGTTTGTCGCCAATTCGCTTGGCATGAGCCATAAGAAGATGCAGCGCCTGTTGTCTCGCGAGGAAACCACGTTTTCGCAGATTCTGGATGACATTCGCCGCGAGACCGCGATCGAGATGTTGCTGGAGTCCGACGCGCCGATCTCGCGCATCGCCGGTCTGCTCGACTATTCGTCAATCGCGCCCTTCACGGGAGCGTTCAAGCGCTGGACCGGCAACTCACCGCGCGCGTTTCGCGATCACGCGAGACGAACCACCCATCAGTAACATGGGGAAGCCCGGCGTCCTGCGGGCGCAGGACGCCGAATGCTCGATCCGATGATGGATGTGTGCTGGCGCAGGCGCTCTTGCGGCGCGTCCTGTCTTGCGGAATCCGCAAGGCTGGCGCCGCCGGCCAGCCGGCTTCTCCACGCGATCTCGCCGATCCCGGCGGTCATGTCGGAGGAGCCGCGTGGATGGGCCCGCGCGGGAGCCCTTACGCAGGACGACAAAGGCCGGGAATCCTGACCCATGGGCGCGGGGCTCGGCAATGCGCTCGTTCGCCAGCCGTGGCTCGGGCGGGTGGAAATTGTCCGAGAACGGCAACGGCAAGAAAACGGCCGATTCGGCAGGGAGTTGCAAAATCCGGATGCGCGACCGGGATGGGCGCGCCGGACGTCTTGCGGTGCGCGGCAACCTCGCCTAAAAGTCCCGCGACCCGGCGGTCCTCCGCCGATTTGGCGCCTTGGAGAGGTGGCAGAGTGGTTGAATGCACCGCACTCGAAATGCGGCATAGGTGCAAGCCTATCGGGGGTTCGAATCCCTCCCTCTCCGCCAGTCCTCGCAAAAATCCCTTTTAAATCAACGATCCGCGGTCGTGGCAGATCGTCGTACCCATACTTTGTCCCATACAGCGACGGGCGCTTGTAAGGGTTCTTGGTCACGCAGGCGTTGAGTTCGCCACGGTTCGACGTTGGCCGCTTTACCGATCTTGATGCGTGTTTTAGCGCGAGTTACTGCACGCCGGGTCAAGCACTATTATCGATGCTGAATCGCACGAAGCCTTTCGCGCTATGCCCCTTATCGACAATTGCCCGCCCCGCCACCATCGCGCCGTTGGGTATGACCCATTGCATCTGGCTGATCAGAAGGAAGTCGCCATCGATAAGGATATCGTAGTTCGTAATCAAGCAGGCCGTTTTTGCGGGCAGTTGGTTGACATGCTTCGTCTCGGTGGTGGTGACGTAGACCCCTTTGCGGGGCGTGGTGTTGATTGGAAGTGTGCAGGTGGTGAAGTCGAGCGAGGCATTGACGACCTGCAGCGCCACGCTCGTTACCGGGTGGTCAGACCCGTTGCAAAGGTAGACGTCAACGACCCGCTGCTCGGCGTGATTGTCGAAGTACAGCGATAATCCGGACGGAGCGTTGAGCGGCGCCGGTTTGGTATTACCCACAGGCCTCTCCGGTGGAGGCAATTTAATAACCGGGACGCTCGCAATGCGCGGGTAGAACGGCGGTCCATGGCCGATCGCCTCGGTGCTCGCAATGATCAGGGTCGCATTGAGCTTTTGACACAGATTAATCGCCGCTTGGAGGGCGGGTCTACCATCTAGTTGGCTTTCATCTTCATTGAACTCGGCCACGACCTCCGCTTCAGAATGATCGGCGGTCCAACTTGCGGCGGCCGTCCACTGTTCGAGCTTTGATTTTTCGGATTCGAGAGGCTCGCAAGAGCGAAAGCGATGGTAAATAACAGCGCGCATGTTGGTCTCAGTTGAGGTAGCGGTGGCGTTTAAGCCGCGTCTAACGCCCTTAAGCTTCCTTCAGCGAGAACCACATGATTTTTAGGTGCCGCTCCCGAAAATCGCGAAGCAGTTCGAGCCAACGACTTGGTGGGGCTTAAATCTCAGGCCTTTGCGGCCTTTCCAGCTGGAAGCCGCCGATTTTTGCGCAGGCGGGGATAGCGGTTGGATTTTTGTTATTTTTAACGATGAACTGGCAGCTTTCATCATCGGCAACGATATAGGAGAGGCCTTCGATCGTGGCCGATGAGCAAGTAAGGCTTTCGCCATCGTCACAACTCGCCCAGGACCCAACTGCGTCGGAAAGGAGACTTCCGACACGATGGTTCTCCGCATCCGCTGCTTTCGGATCGATCGAGCGAAGCATTGAGATGGTTCGTCCGTCTGGATCATAATAGACCTCCAGATCGCCGGCTTGGCCTGTGAGGTGCGCGCAGATAATGCAGTCCTCGCCCTCTATTATTCTGACCGTGTATGAATGAAACCGATGGCGTAGTTGTTGAGGCGGGAGCGTCTCGTCCAGGGCTAGCGTGTTCGATGGATTTGCAGGATCCGTGACCCCAGCGGGGCTGAATACGAACCCGCCGCTTATGCCTTCCTGTATGTTGCTCGCCGCCTGGCTCCAAGCGGTTCTGTGATGCTGCAGATGATCGGTCCCTGTAGCGGCAATTGCATCAGTAGAACCTGTTGGCGCCCATAAAAGGATCAGTGCGCTCAAGGCACTCAGCGAGGGCATCACGCCTGCAGTCACGGGAGTGCCCTCTGTGTGATTGCTGCTTAGCCGAACAGCCAGGAGGTCGGATTGGCGATCGGACGACGGTCATTCAGGAAGATCAGGCCCTTGATGACGCGCACCAGCGTCCAAACGAGCCACCCGATGAGGATGAGTAACCCGATCCCGAAATAAAGCAGCAGGCCGCCGGCGCACCAATAAAGGAGACCGATCCAAAAAGTCCGAGCCTGGAATTGGAAGTGGGTCTTTAGGTCCGGGGTGGCCGTTGGCGCTTTCACGTAGGCGATGATCGCTCCGATCAGAGCGGTGATGCCGGTAAAAAAGCCAACGATGTAAAGGATATAAACCGCAAGCGCGAAGCCTCTGTCGTCCACGGTGGGGCGGTCTGTCGTGGGCGCTTCAACGGCGTTGGTCATTTCCAGCGTCCCTTCCGCTCAAACAAGATCAGGCCGCCGCCGATCGCTGCCACCACCAAAGCCGTTGCGATCACGGGGCCGCTTCCGCCGCCAATATGGCGGTAGCCCCCCAAGTATAAAAGCACTCCACCGAGTATGATCAGCGCCCATGGCCAGGCTTTTCTAAGCATTTGTGTCCTCGCCGCGCCAAAACGGCGCCCTGCAAAATATTCAATAACCGCCCCGCAAATTTGCGAGGTAGCTCGATGGATAGCTTAATAGTATGGCTATATCCAGTGGTTTAATAGCCTGCACAATGGTGCCGTCCGGCAATGAACGGCCGGGCGCTAGTGGCATGGAATCTTCGTCGGTTGCGGGTGCTGAAAGGCATTTCGCAGGAGAAGTTGGCTGCCGACGCCGCTGTTGATCGAGCCTATTTAGGGGGCTTGGAACGGCAAGAGGAAAACCCAACTGTCGATCTGCTGGATCGTATTGCAGAAGCATTGGCGGTTTCGATCAGCGAATTTTTTGTGAAGCCGAAACCCGGCACTAAGCCGCCCGCTCCGTTGCGGGGTGGTCGCCGCCCTGCAAAATAACTCCAGCGTTCTTGGGATGGCACATGCATCGAGCGGGTGGCGGGAGCGAGACCCTTTTTCATGACGGCGTTTTGGCATCAAGGTCCAAAGACCCAGCTTCGTCCCCAATCCTTATATCGTGATCGATCCCTTGATATGACGGGATCATCCGCTCCGGGACAAACATCCCATAGCGATGCGCATGCCACGAAAAGGCGGCTCCTATCTGATCCCCGGTGAAGCCAAGCACTTTCAGAACATGGTAGCGGCCTAACGCCGTGAGGTAGCGGAGATAGGTCACCATTTCCTGTGCAACGTCGCTGGACATTTCAAGTCCTCGTCCGTGCGGAATAACATTCCGCAAATCCCGGATACGCTTAAGGTTTGGACTTCCCCTGAACCCATCCTCTCTCCACATCTGATGAAGGCGTTCGAGACGTTTAAGAAGAGAAAATCTATTGGATGCTGTGCCGCTTATTCGTTTGAATAAGTCAATGTCCGCTATTGAACCATGTTTCTCGACCAGATCTTTCAGGCTTTTCATGCCCTGCTTAAAGCTTTCATTCGATCCAGATCCGAAAGTGCACTCGTCAAAGGCTTCTAGGCAGCCAAGAAGCTCACCATATCCTTGAGTGATAGGAAGATCGCAATCTTCCACGCTCTGAATTTGGTCGGCCGCGAAGATGAGTTCGTCACTGCTGTCCACGAGGTGGTTCAGCAACGTTCCTAACGGAACAGGAGACCGGTTCTCGAACGTCAAACGATCATATGCGTCGGGTAGCGCATCACGGCGCTTCTTTCTGGAAATAGGGTGATACCAGTACTCGGCAATGACCTCGCGCTCCTCGTCATTCCACATGCGTTTATGCGTCGTAGGGAGATAATAGATAGGTGCCGACACGCGTGTGCCGATCAGAAATTCGAACAGAGAGGAAACTCGCCATGCCAGACGAGTGGTCGCGTCGAAATCGATCGGTTCGGGGAACTGCAATTTCAGAACGGTGTATTCTTCCAGCGTTGTGGCCTCGCCGCTGGCAACACGGGTCGCGCTGGTGACTTTCGCCTGCGTTCCATCTGCTAAGGTGAAAACGCGCTGCTGCGACGGCTGAACGTCGACAGAAAGGGAAGGGAGGCCGACGTTCTCGGGTCGCGACCAGTCTTGATTGACGAGGCAAGGATTTACCCAGGCATGAAATGCGGGATGTTCGACCACGAGCCCTGTGAAGATGGGGGTTCTGATGTCCTCTAAGAAAACATTCTTGAGGAGTGCGCGAGCAACGAACCGCTGGGACTCCCGCATTGCCGGGGTATCCATACTGATGCTCAGTCCATCGACTTTCTGAAGCCATGGCTGGATAAGTGTTGTCGGCCGCTGATAGTCTAGCCATCCTGTCAAGGTTTGGCCGCTTACAAGAAAGCTCTCATGTTTTTCGCTGCTCTCCGAGAAGCAGATTGTGTCCAGATATATACCCGTATCCAAATCGAAGGTGAGGCGCCCGGATAGGTGATCAGCTTCGTCGCTATGGTTTGGACGAATGGCAAACCATTCCTCGAAACTCTCAAGTCTCATCGAGATCTCCCGCGAGCGTCGTCACGAAATTCGAAGGTAAGAGGGTAACAGGGCATCGATCGAGCAGTCGATCTCGGCGCAAATCTTGGGCGGTGCGCATTTCTCATATACCAGCTTCGTTATCTTTGTTGACGGTGCGCGCAAGAGTATCAAAGAGTCGATGAATTTCAGCAGTGATATTGGCTTGCACCGGATCGGCGTCGGTGCGATCGATCGATTTGTGGTATTGTTAGAGCAGCGATGTCCAAGACAAGAAACAATCACTATGTACCGCAATGGTACCAAGAGGGGTTCTTCGAACCAGGCCGCTCGTCACTTGCCTATATAGACATGACGCCGGAACGTAAGGTCCTTTCGGATGGGCGGGTGATCACTCAGAATGATACATGGAACGATACGCCGACCTCGAAAGCGTTCTTTCACAAGGATTTATATTCGACCTTCTTCGGAACGTCGGTCAACGACGAAATCGAGCGACACCTGTTTGGTGATATCGACGGCAGGGGCTCCAAGGCCGTACGCGCATTCTCTGGCACCGACGTGCGCGAATGGCATAAGCACTTCCAAACGCTTTTTGAGTATCTCGATATCCAAAAAATCCGTACCCCGAAGGGACTGGACTGGCTGAAGTCTCTGTATCCGAAGCTCTCGCAGAACGAGTTGATGTATGAGATGCAGGGTATCCGTATGATGCACTGCTCGATCTGGGTCGGGGGCGTGCGCGAGATCGTCTCTGCTGAGGACTCCGACGTCAAGTTCATCCTCAGCGACCACCCGGTGACAATCTACAATTATGCCGTTCCCCCTACGCACAAGATGGGCGCGTATCCGCTTGATCCCAGTATCGCATTGAGGGCGTCTCAGACAGTCTTTCCGCTTAACCGCGACCTCTGCCTGATTCTGTCGAACCTGGAATACGCGAAAGATCCAGGCACCAACCCGCTTGAAAAGAGAACCTTCGCGCGAAATTACCGGCAGTCCATGACCCGGGTCGACGCGCTCATTCGCACTCGGAAGCTGACTGCAGAGGAAGTCACACAGGTCAACTTCATTATCAAGTCCCGCGCGCGGCGTTACATTGGAGGCGGTCGAAAAGAGTGGCTGCACCCAGAAAAGACAGTCTCCCAGACTTGGGGCGATCTGAGGAAGACATTTCTGCCCCCAAAGGCCGAGCTATTCCACTTCGGTGGCGAGATGTTCGTAAAATACGAGAGTGGGGATGTCCATTATCAAGACGAATTTGGTAGAACCGAGAAGCCGCGGGACTTTCTGATTAAGACGGTGCCGGGAAAGCCGCTGCGTCCAGGAGACGTCTGCGGGTGCGGGTCGGGGAATTCCTTCGAGGCGTGTTGCGCGGCCAAGCCCGAAGTGCTCCGTCCTTCTTGGAATGAGCGCAGCATCCGGGAACGGAACATTATGCTGCAAAACGGGATTGAAAAGGTCCTGGGACTCGACGGGGAGAAGAACTGGGTTCAAATCCGCCGCGAACTAACCGATGAGCAGATTAAGGAAATCTACTTCCTCTACGAGGCGCTTTGGCCGCTAGAAACCGATTTGCTCGCGCTGTTGCCAAAGCCAGATGGCGTCGCTCGCGCGGTCTACACCGGGTCTATCCACCCTTTGTCGATCACCGACTTTGCGTTGGCTGCCCCGCTGTATTTCGGCGAGTTGATCGTGGCGCATCCATTCATCCACTCTGGAGTAATGGCAAAGAAATATCGACCTACGGAGAATCCGAAGCACTATCGTCAGGAATTCCTGAAGAGCATCATGTTCTTCGTGAACATCATGCCACTCGTGCAATACGGTTTGGTCAATCTTATACCAGACCCCTGCGATTTCGATTTCCATCTCCGAGAGCAGATGATGAGCATGGCACGAGCGCGAGCCCCCGTCACGCGATTCAACCCCGATATAGAGCCTCGCCTGAAAAAGCAGATGGAAGAGGATACTCGGCGCAGCCTAATGCTGATGCCGCCGGATGCGATGCGCAGGCAACTTCGTAAACTCAACCCGGACATGAGCGAGGAGCAAGTTGATGCGACAATGCGTTTTGCTGAGCGAAAGAAGGAGCTTGATCCCCTAGCCGTGCTTCAGGAAGGTTCATTCGAAGGCGGCGAAGAGGGCGGGCAGATGAATATGTTCAAACTCGCCCCGAATTTCGAGATGACCATGTACTTGGCCCAGGCTACAGGTGCCTGCATCGTCACGGACAGCCCTTTTCGCTGGAGCGAGGTTAAGAGAGCTATCCGTCGACGCGCGACAATGGCAACGCCCGGGCTCGCCACCCTTTCGGGTGAGTTGAAGGCTGCAAGATTCGCCTTCCCGCAGAACGTTGCGGATGTCGTAGACCACGCATTGAAGAAGACATGTGCGGGCTATCCGGATTTATTCAGGGGCCTGTCCAAGTATCTCTCGCGCCTTGAGGAGCGTGGAGCAAAGCCCAACCGGGAAGCGCAGTTTGCTGGTCGGTTCGCTAGAGACCATGCGGCAGCGCAAGCTGCATTTAAAAAATCAGGTGTATTCGCAAAGGAAGGCCGCATATCTTGCATCTTGCCGCCCGAGGGCATCCAAGACAATACGATCAATCGCCTGCTTTTGATGTCGAGCTCTGAACGGCACCTTTCAAGCGTACCAATGGCGTTCTTCATTGAAGAACACGGCGTTGGTAAGCGCTCAATACTGGCTCGGTGATGTCTAGCGGACTTGGGACGGGCGACTCTCAATGCCAGTTAATGGCGCTCAGCGAGCCTTCATATTTCACAAAATTGGTTTTCACGAATGTTGGCCTCTGGCGCAAATCAGACGTTGTATCAGATGTGTCCACATCCTCACTCCTAAGCGGCGAAACATGTCGAGCGCCGCACTCCGGACAGTCGTCGTCGCAAATGGCTGACCATTCGTCCTGCCACTCATAGCCACGCCGATAACAGGTGTAATAATTACAGAATGTCGCCATCGCTTAAACCTGAATGCGACCGAGTTGATGAGCCTCAGTAACATAAGCTGAAAGCGGTTTATCTCCGACGAAGCTGCTGTCCCGCTCGACGGGAAGTCCAAGTTTGCCGCGCACGCCCTCGATCTCCTTGAGGCTGACCCAGCCGAGTTCAGGAAAGCCAAGGCCAAGATCGCAGAGGCCGAAAAGGCGATCCGGATCATCCGGATCGCACTCGCTGATGAGCCAGGTCGCATTGGCGTCGGGCGTGAATAGTTTGAACACTGGTGCATGGTCGCGCTCGGGGCTGAGCGCATTGACGAGCAACTGGACGTGGTCGCCGAGCGTTAAGAGACCGAGCTGCGCCATGTCAGGCTCTCCGCAAGGAAGCGCGAGAGTTTTTCGCGAGAGACTGGACGAGCTGCTTTCGAACGGTTCTGTCGCTTGCCACAGGTTCGGACTGCGTGGGTTCGGCTTCGGTAGGGACGACCGAATTCAGACACAGGCGATAGACGCGCTCATAATCGAGGTATCGCGCCCGGAGGTGATGGGCCAGTTCGGTTTCGCCGGCTGCCTTGATGGCATCGACGACGCTTTCGAGCGTGAGGCCAATGAAGGGAACACGATTGTCGTCACGATCGTCTTCCGAGATGAGTTCGTTCTGAAAGACACGAAACGCGGCCATCACGCGTCGATTGAGGCGCGGGCCAATGCCGACGAAAATGGCGCGTTGTGTGATGCCTTGATCGACGCAAAGCTGCGCCAGCATATTTTCGCGCCAGAGTTGCTCGAGCGCGAGCGTGCGAAGCTGCGGACTATCCGGATCGATAAAGAGCCGGGACGAACGGGACACTTCATCATAACGCTCACGCAAACGCGCCGCCGGCCCCATCATGTCTTCGGAGAGCTTTGTTTCGACGAAGATCGTTCCTGGCTCACCGTCTGGCGTGATAATCTGAACGGCGATGTCGAAAGCGGTGCCGTCGTTCAGAAAGCGCTCTTCGCGGCGGCCGGGGGAGTGCTCGAACAAGAAGCCTTCGACCTTCTCGACGAACGTTGGGAAAAGCGATTTCAGCACACGTGTGGCGAGATCAAGATCCATCGCGAGGGGCGCGAACAGATTGAACGTCATCGGCATCGATGACAGCGCGTTGCCGAACAAACGTTCCTCATCGATCGCAGCGCCATCTTCGCGCAGGATCAACTGCTGCCTTACGAATGCATGGATGGCTGGCGAGAGAAAGTTCTTGCCGGATGCGGCGGCGGCGCTGGAAAGGTTTGACGCCAGCGGCATAACAATCGCGTCTTCACCTTCACCGCGCACATGAATGCCGGTCTCGATCGAATGATCTTTCAGCCACAAGGCTTGCAGGAGCCTTGCCGCGCGCCGGAATCTCGTGTCCAGTTCGAAGAATATATCGTGCTCTTTTGCGATCGCATCCGAAACGAGCGGGCACCGCGGCAACGAGACGATAGCGTTGGATGTGACTGATGTGGTCAAAATGAATCTCCTCTTTGAGTAAGAGGCGATTCGGCTCGTGAGGATATTTATTGCGAGCAGAATGAGCCAAGCTCAGTTCTGCTAGGTTAGGTGACTGGCAATTGGCACCTGCGATTTATGGCGGCTGAGCCAGAGAGGAAGATTGGTCGGACACGTGGTCCTGGAATAAAAATTTTCGATGCCAGCTGTCAAAGGTGCGGCGGGATGTAATGAATGAGTGCTTCCGAGGGGATATAGAGCTGACTGTCCTTATCGATAATTTTGAGTTGGCCGAGCTCATTCAAATGCTGAATGAGCCGTTGGTACGCGGGTGGGAGCGATATAATAGCCAGAAAGCCATTGGAATCGTCGAAGGCACTTATGAGGAGGTGGACCTACTATATATTGATTTTGCGACCAACTGTAATTTTGGCTTTAGTTTCACCGGCGTCGCAGACCGGGGATAAAGGTCGTTCTAGATATAGAAGTCGCGCGGAGAACTTTAACCAAATATAGCTTTAAGCCAACCTGAGCCACGACCTACAACGGCTGAAGTGTGAATTTGGCCGTCTGAACACTATATGTCATGTAGGCTGGGTTTTCCCCTGACCATCCCGGTTAGGGCCTCCTACAAGATATAGTAGGAGACCGCATGGCTCTTCCCTTACTTCCGACTATTCGCGATCACATGACCCTTGTGGAGGTCTTGGCGATTCAAGACCCCAAGCGTCGTGCCGCAGCGCTCTATTTTTCTCATGAATTCCGGCCGGATGATCCGTTGGCAGTGAAGCTCGCCAAGAGCGTTGCTGTGCCGGAAGCCGGCGTATGGGGCACAAACGTCCAAGCCCGGTTGGCCGAGATGTATAAGGCCAAGCCTCGTCGCCGCCGCGCGAAGACGGCCTCGTCCGAAGCCCCGTCCAACATCTTCCTGATGCTGCTCGAACTGGAGGATGAATTGGCAGGCGGCGATAGTCAGCACCAGATCTCCGAACCGTAGTCGTACTCAGTTCAATCCCATCCGCGTCTTGGATTCTTTTTGGAAGAGTTAGAGCGCGTTTTGGAAGAGTTACGGTGCGTTTTGGAATAACGCCTCCTCGATCAGAAAAATAATCGATGCCCCTCAATGAGTTGAGAGGCCTGTCCCACCCCTATTTTCTACTCGCGACATAAAATTGAAAGTGACCATCCATGACCGATGAATCTCTCGAATACTTCAATTCATTTGCCGACGCCGACAGCTTGGCGGAGGCCTTGCGCACGTCTTGCGAGAACATTGAAGAGCCTAAACTGCAGCCTTTGATTGCTCGAGCGATCGTCGGCGAGGGCATGAACAGCCAACTTCTCAAAGCCATGTTGCCGCCGCCGCCAAAGAAGGGCGGCAAGGGCCCGAAGACGCCACGTGGTCCGAAGACGAAGCCCAGCGGAAAAAAGGGCGGCAAATAATGTCCTTTGAAAATGACAATGGCGGTTATCCGCAATTCCACGACAGCATCACCAAGGGCCTGGCGGCATATCTGCATGAATGCGCGCCGAAGATATGGTCTCATATCCCGGACATCGCCCAGCAGTTTCCACCCCCGGCGGGTTATGCGCAGCAAGTGGCCGCGAGCAATCCGTTCAGAATGCCGGAAGCAGCCGCGACGCAATCGTCCCGGCTGACTTTAGAGGATGTCCGCAAGCTGTACGACGCGATCGCATTCGCTATGTGGCGTTACAAGGTCGCGATGAATGCGCACGTCACCATTGTCTGGTCGATGATGAACATCGAGCCGCAGCACGGCGCTAAGATCTTAGGAAAGTATCTGCACGAAGCAAAGAAATGGGCGTCGGTCGGCCTTGAGCCTCATGAAAAGCGGCGGCGTATGCGACTGGGCTGGCGGTTACATTACGTTTTTGTCCACGAAAACTCGCCGGGTCGGGGCTTTCATAGCCACGTCTTGATGAATATCGAGAAGGAATACCGTGACGAATTCGAGGCGTGGTCGCGGAAATGCCTGGAACGCTTGACGAGACGTCACGTACGTTCGGATGCGTTCCACCTGACGTGGGGCTACGCAAAAACCGAGTCCGAACAAATCGAACAATCATGGCACTGGTTTAGGTACATTATGAAGGAATACGATGACCGCGTTTATTTTACATCCCAGGAGAAGGACGGTGGATCGCGCAGGGCTTCGCCCCGCAATGTTTTGAAGTTGTGGCCTGTGCGGCCTGCTATAGACATTCCCCCAATGGACCGTTGCAAAGCGTCGCACAGTATCGGCGCCAAAGCGCAAGAAGCCGAAGGCTTTCGTTCTCTGTTCTGGAGTTGCAAAGTAGATCAACCTTATACTGAGCACTTCGGTGGCTGGAAGCTGCAGCAGTTGATCAAAACATTACAGATCTAGGCACAAGGAACCCCAGACTTACCTGCCTAAACCGGCAAAAAATTGGCCCCTCTTCTCTAGAGGGGCCTGCTTTGGGTGGATGGAAGTAATCTTCTGGAGCGTTAGGTTCTATCTTACAATTGATCGTTAAGCGGTTGTAAGACTACGCACGTCTTGATCTGGCTTTTGAAAAATAAGCGTCTGTCAAGATAGGCGCAAGTTTCACAAGGCCCTACACCTAGAGCGTTACGATCATAGCACGATGCATTTCGAGGAGTTCGAGAAGCGCATCGAGGCCCTTGTGAGGGTGACGCCGGCTCGGATCGACAGTAATTGTGCCTTTGTGTGGATAGTAATTCACCATACCAATTTTCAGCTGATAGTCGCTCGGGCGTTCGACGTAATAGCCTTGGTCGACGATCGCGCGAATTTGGTCGCGGACGTCATCCGTGTCGATTGAAAGGTAGAGCCGCTCATACTTTCGATTTTGGTTCGTCATCGAAGCTGCTCCTTACCGAGAGAACTTATGGACGAGCCCGTCCGAAGTGTTGGAAGGGGCGCTGCATGACCGAAGCCAACGCTCGGCCTCCTCCATCGGGACAATGGTGCGAGCGCAAACTTTGACGGGGCGAAGGCGTCCCTCCTTAATCTCCTTCCAGGCGGTGGTGCGGCCGATGGCGGCCCAAATGGCAAACTCATTCACGGACATAGCGCCGCGATTGGTGGTGATGTTGGACATGGGTAATCTTTCTAAATGTTAGCCGGTCCATGCCGGCGATGGATATAGGAAGGCGATCTGCTGCGCAGACAGGCGGTGAAGGCTAGAACGCGGCGGGTTCGCAGAAATCGGCCCATGCCTGCGCTAGATTGCGGCGCTTCTCGAATAGATCCCCGCGTCGATAGGCAGCCTCGACCTTGTTGGAGATCGTGTGAGCAAGGGCCATCTCGACGACTTCGTTCGCGAAATCGGTACGCTCTGCCGCCCAATCTCGGAACGTCGACCTAAAGCCATGAGCGGTTATATTAGGTTGATCGTGACGTTCTAACTGACCTGCACCCCTGAAACGCCCCCGATTTTGAGTTAGGATTTCTGTTCTCCAGCCAGGAGACAGACGATGCGTAAGAGCAGGTTTACCGAAGAGCAGATCATCCGGGTTTTGAAGGAGCACGCCGC